>ERZ791879.8-NODE-8-length-296781-cov-20.130744_pt1 | contig 296781 bp, 299 predicted proteins | sample MGYA00510162_ERZ791879 | MGnify/ENA primary metagenome ERZ791879 (study PRJEB30046, sample SAMN00792113) | human gut metagenome | study: EMG produced TPA metagenomics assembly of the A metagenome-wide association study of gut microbiota in type 2... | reverse complement strand
TAATGGAAGAGGAAGAGCCGGAAGCAGCCGATACATCCCTGATAGATGAGGAACCATCAATCGGCGAGATGCCGTTAATGGAAGAGGAAGAGCCGGAAGCAGCCGATACATCCCTGATAGATGAGGAACCGTCAATTGGAGAGATGCCGTTAATGGAAGAGGAAGAACCTGCGGCGGTTGATACATCCTTAATGGAGGAAGAACCGTCAATCGGCGAGATGCCGGTTTTTGATGATTTGAACGATGCTGCATCAGCCGTGGAGGAGGTGCAGGCAGAACCGGTAGAAGAAGTGGAAGCGGAAGAAGTTCCGATTACGGAGGAAGCAACAGTAGAGCCGGATACGGATGCAGTAACTTTGACAGAAGAAATTCCGGTATCTGCGGATGAGTCAGTGATTGAAGAAGTAAAAATTCCGGAAGAGACAACCGTTACGGAAGAAATCCCGGTATCTGCAGATGAGTCAGTCATCGAAGAAGTACCGGCACAGGAAGCGTCTTCATCCATGGCAGATATGAGCAATCCAAATAAGATCATGACACCGGATGAAATTGCAGCGTTGATCGCAAATTTATAGAAATGCATCATAAGTAAAACGCAATTAAAGATGTATTTGAAAGGGCGTGTGAAAAAATGATTCTTACTTTTTCACACGCCCTTTTTGGCATTTGGTCATCAAAGCTCTGCGGTAATGCGCACGATCTCTTTGATCACAGCTACAGCAGTTTCCATTCCTTCCACACTGATGTGTTCGAATGGACCGTGGAAACCGTAACCGCCTGTGCCAAGATTCGGGCACGGAAGTCCCATAAAGCTTAAACGCGCGCCGTCGGTACCGCCGCGTACCGGACGTGAGACTGGTTCAAGACCAACAGAAGAAATAGCTTTCTTTGCGATATCCACAACATAAGTATTTTTCTCAATGATTTCCAACATATTTGCGTAGGAATCGTGGATAGTCAGTGTAACAGTTCCGACACCGTATTTTTGGTTCATGGAATCTGCGATTTCCTGCATTTTTTTCTGACGTGTTTCAAACATCACTTTATCGTGATCACGAATGATGTAGGAAAGAGTTGCTGCGGCAACGTCGCCGGACATATCGGTCAGATGATAGAAACCTTCTCTTCCCTCGGTGTGGGCAGGCGTTTCCATTGGAGGAAGCTGAGACTGGATCTCACATGCAACGAGAGCGGCATTGACCATGATATCTTTCGCCTCACCAGGGTGGACATTCACGCCTTTGACAGCGAAAACTGCGCTTGCGGCATTAAAGTTTTCATAGGCAACTTCACCCTCGTAATCGCCATCTACCGTGTAAGCAAAATCTGCTTTAAAGTAGTCAAGATCAAACAGATCCGCACCACGTCCGACTTCTTCGTCCGGTGTAAACCCGATCCAGATATCGCCGTGTGGAATGTCAGAGGAGATGAGCTGTTCAGCAGCAGTCATGATCTCAGCAACGCCTGCCTTATCGTCTGCACCAAGCAGAGTTGTGCCGTCTGTCGTGATCAGGGTTCTGCCCTTTAAAGTTTTCAATTCCGGAAAATCAGATGTTTTTAAAACGTCACCGGTTCCTTTTAAAATAACATCCTCACCGTTGTAATCCGGAATGATCTGGGGTTTGACATTTTTACCGGAAAAATCAGGTGCCGTATCCATATGGGAAATAAAGCCGACCGCTTTTTTGTCTTCGTATCCAGGGGTAGCCGGGATCAGGCCGTAGATGTAACAGTGGTCTGTCAGTGTTACTTTCTGTAAACCAAGATCAAGTAATTCTTTTTCTAATTCTTTTGCCAGGTTAAATTGTCTGTCCGTAGAAGGAATCGTATCGGAATCTTCACTCGAAGTAGTCCAATAGGAAACATATTTTAATAGTCTTTCATCAACACACATGATAAATGAGTGACCTCCTTTAAATTTGATAGACTAAAAAAGTGCGTTTTTCAGTCCATGAATAAAATACCACAGAATAGAAAATCCGCCAATGAAAAAAATGAAGATTTTCTAAAAAAACGCTTGCAATTTAAAAAAAATTAATATATAATATCATTTGTGTTCACGAGAGATAAACATATGCGCCACTAGCTCAGCTGGCAGAGCACCTGACTCTTAATCAGGGTGTCCAGGGTTCGAACCCCTGGTGGCGCATTACGAAGTACCGATTTTATAGCAGGTGGCTATGGGGTTGGTGCTTTTTTTTGTTCAATCTTTACTGTGTGATCTCCAATATAAAATTACCCATAAGAAACAGAGCCGCCATAATTTTGAAAACAAGATCAAAATTACGGCGGCTCTGTTTTTTTGTCAATAAATTGTATACAACATGCAATTAGCGGGAGGCAATGAGTTTACAGATCGGATTTCCTTTTGAGGAGAATTTTTCTTCGTACTCTGTCATAATATTTCCTTCATTTAAAACAGAATCATGATGGAGATCTCGGGTGGAGGCATCTAAATGCCATCCGGCTTCCGGGATTTCTTCTAAGGAAAAGGTAAAAAGATCCTGATTATCGGTCTTAAACTCCAGTCTGCCATCCGGTTTTAAAATGGCATCGTAACGCGCAAAAAACTGACGGGAGGTAAGACGGCGTTTTGCATGACGGTCTTTCGGCCAGGGATCTGAAAAGTTCAGATAAATGCGGGAAACTTCATCTTTGGCAAAAACCTCTGTGACATCAGCGGCGTCCATGCAGATGAATCTTAAGTTTGGCATAGGAGTTTCTTCCATTTTCTGAAGCGCACGTAAAAGTACACTCGAATAGCGTTCGATACCGAGGTAATTGATGTCCGGGTGCGCCGCAGCCATATCCATGATAAAACGGCCTTTTCCCATTCCAATTTCAATATGGAGAGGCTGGGTGGAAGAAAAAACTGACTGCCAGTTCCCTTTTTTTGACTCTGGTTCCTTGATGCAGTATTCACTGTTTAAAATTGCTTCATCAGCACCTGGGATATTTCTTAATCGCATATAAGTTATAATCCTGCCTTTCGTTGTAAAGTGTACAGAAAATCGTTGTCCGAAAAAATTATTTTCATACAGAAAAGTGTGCAAAAAGCACACAGAGGTATTTTACAATAAAACAATGAAAAAAAGTAGCATTATTTTAAGAAAACCTTAAAAGAAAATTTGCGCATAAAGGTTGCATGTATTTTTTTCAAAGTTTATACTGATACTAGCAAAGATGTACTTATAAATCAGGAGATTACTTATTAAAAAATGAGATATAAAATAGATAGAAATCATAAAATAACCCGCTTCTTATGTTTACTGCTTGGAATGATACTGCTGACCGGAAGTATGTGTATCCCGGTCTATGCGGCAGAATACTGGCCGGAAGGTCCTGAGGTCGTATCCCCGAATGTGATCGTGATGGAGGCTTCTACAGGGACAGTCCTTTATGATTGTGATAGTTTAGAGGCGCATTATCCGGCAAGTATCACAAAGATCATGACAACGCTGATCGCACTGGAAAATTCAGACTTGAATGATATTGTGACTTTTTCAGATGCCGCGATCGATAATACGGAAGGATCCGGTATTGCAAGGGACTATGGCGAACAGATGACGATGGAACAGTGTCTCTATGCGGTTATGCTTGCGTCGGCAAATGAGTGTGCATATGCGGTTGCAGAGCATGTAGGGGGTACCATTGAAAATTTTGTTGCGATGATGAATGAAAAAGCCAAAGAACTTGGCTGTCAGAATACACATTTTGCCAATCCACATGGTCTGCATGATGAAAACCATTATACCTGCTGCTATGATATGGCATTGATCGCAAGGGCAGCATATCAGAATGAGACATTTCGGATTATTGTGGGAACCGCACGTTATACGATCCCGCCGACGAACAAACACGCAGAGCAGACAGATCTGCAGAATCATAACGAGATGCTTTATCCATTCCAGACCAACAAGTATGTGTATGATGGCTGTACCGGTGGAAAGACGGGGTATACCAATGCGGCAAACAGTACGCTGGTAACTTATGCAGAACGTGATGGAATGACACTGATCTGCGTAGTCATGAATACGCAGTCACCAAATCAATGGCTTGACAGCAGAAATCTGTTTGATTACTGTTTTGACAATTTCCAGCTTTTTAATATTGCGGAAAACGAGACAAATTATACGTCGGCGGAACAAAAAAACGCAGGTACACTCAATACAAATGAACCGTTTGTGGATATTGACAAAGATGCAGGTATCGTACTTCCAAAGACAGCGGAGTTTTCCGATGCGACGTCAAAAATTGTCTATGACGATGTGACGAATGATACGGTTGGAACAATTGAGTATACTTATGCGGGGCACGAGGTTGGAAAGGCAGATATTGTAAAAACAAACGTGCAGGTACCGGAATATAAATTCAGCAATCAGACAGACGTAAGCGAAGAGGCACAGACGGAAGAAACAGAGCATGTTTCAAAAATACAGATCAGGATGAGTACGATCATAACCGTGGTGGTTGTAGTTCTTGTCTTACTTGTTCTTGGGATTATTATAAAGAAAGTTGCAGATAACTTTTATATCATAAAACATAATTTTGAAGTGCGAAAAGAACATAAAAGATTATTTAAGCGTGAAAAGAAACGCAATAAAAGACGTAGAAGACGCAGATAATAAAAATTTAAAAGAAAATCGTCTGGAACATAAAAGTTGCAGGCGATTTTTTTAATTCCTGACAATAGAATGTTCGTGGAGAGTGCATTCTATTGTACATGATAATAGAATATCCGTGGAGAGTGTGTTCTATTGTACATAGGAAAATTACATATGATTGACAGAGAATATAGTTTTGATTATATTTAATTTAGTACCACAAGTGAAAGTTTTGAGCGGAAAATATAGACACAACACTAGTAACTATTGGGAATTGGGGTTCGCATTATGCGCAGGGAACGCAGAAATGGGGTTATTATGTCAGAATCATATGCAGTCAATGAAAAAAGAGAACTGATCTTGCAGAAAGTCAAGGAGTTTATTGTGGCACACGGTGGGATCGTAAAGAAAAATCAGTTGGAAGAATTGCACATTGATTACCGGAGAATTCTCGATTTTGTGGAAAAAGGGGACCTGATCCGGATCAAAAGTGGATATTATACCATTCGCATCGGGGATTATTCGGAGGATGAACTGATTGTAAAATTATTTCCGGACGCGGTGCTTACGATGGAGTGTGCATTGTATGCGTATGGCTATATCAAAAGAAAACCATACGGATATCAGATCGCAGTGGATAAAAATACGTCGAAATCCAGATTTAAGCTGGAGTTTCCGCAGGTCACACCGTTTTATGCGGAGCCGGAGACGTTACAGTCTGGTGTGGACAGGATCGACTTTGGAAATGCAAAGATGCAGATTTTTGATAAAGACAGACTGATCTGTGAGTGTCTGAAATATGAAGATAAGATGGAACGGGCAGTTTTTCAGGAAGGTGTTCTTTCGTATATAAAAGATGAAAAAAAGAATATAGCAAATCTGATGAAATACGCCAGAGAACGCCGTGTGGTGAAAAAAGTACAATCGATGATAGGGGTATGGCTTTAAATGGAGGATAAAAAATATAAAATAGCGGATTTACAGGAAAAAAGTGAAGAATGGAAGATACCATTTTCAAATCTGCTTGCCGGATTTGTTTTGGAAGAATTTATGCTCAGATTTTCCGCTTCTGAATTTAAAAATCGGTTTTTATTACGGAATGGAACCGTGTTGGGATTAGAACAGTACCGCAAGAAAAATATACTGAAGCTGGACTTTTTCTGTGAGCCGGATGAGCGTATTCCGGAAAAGCTGTTGCAGCTGTACCTGCAAAAGAAAGAACAAAGTCCCGTAAGATGGAAAGGAACGATATCCTCGCAGCAGGCGGGGACATGTCTGGAACTGCAGGGGCAGTTTGAGGAGATGAAGGTTCCGGTGACTGTCGGTATTCATTTTATGCATCTGGGAAAAATCTGGGGACTGGTCGAAAGACAGATTCCATTTTTGATGGATGAGACAGTGCAGATCGAATGGAAGGAATTTCCGGCGGAACTGGTGCTGGCAAAACAGATTTTTGTGATTCTGCGGGATATGGAACTGATCCCGGATATGGAAATATACAGGGAAGTATTTTTTATATTGCGAAACGAAACCTTAAATGGAAGACATGTATGTGAGCTGCTCGAAGATATGTGCAAAACCGAAGAAATGATCCCTGATATGGAGCGCGCGGAGCAGATTTTTTCCTACCGGGATTATCCTTATATGAAAAAGCGCTGGGAAAAGTTTTGCAGGCACAGTGCAATCGCCGGGACGGAAACTTTAAAATGGGAGGAGGAGATGGAGTGTTTTCATCATTTCCTCGGAGATATGTGGGAGGCTGTCTGCAGGGACGAAGTATTTTTTGGAGACTGGATGCCGGAACTGGCGCGTTTCCTTGGGTAAAGCGGTCGCAGACAGATTTCGGTGTTATAACTGAAGATAAATTTTCAGTGCCTGATAATAATCCTGTCTGGTATCTAAGTTGAAAAACTGTCGGTCTACCGGAATGTCTGTGCAGGCGGCAAGTGCTTTTTCCGTCACGCAGACTGTTTTGCATTTTTCGCGAAGCGCATCAAAGGTAAACTGACGGAGAATGAGGCTTTTCCCGATCGTTGGAATACAGTTTTTTGAATAGGCGGCGGTAGCAGGATCTAAGTAGCCTGCTTTTCCGCGAACCATGCAGATATCTGCATCGCCGATCGCATCTAAAAGTGCAATTCCGGTTTCCGGTTCCATAAAAGGGGTATCCACGGACATAAAGAAAGCGGCATCCTCATTGATCATGGACAGACCGGAAAAAACGCCGGACATCGGTCCGGCATTGCCGTAGATATCCGCAATCTCCGTGACCGGGAGATTCAGATGCGCATAATCTCCAATATATTTTACGGAGAGATATATGGTTGAAAAATATGGTTTAAATTTGTGTACAAGATATTCTAAGAGGCAGCAGTCACCAAAAGGTAAAAGTGCTTTATCCGTTCCCATGCGGACACTGTTTCCACCGCAAAGGATCACAAGTGCGTAATTCATAACAGATCTATTACTCCATTCTTTTCCAAAGATGTTCTTATTTTAAAGTAGTCAGGCTGGTATGTAAAGTGTTAAAATAAATGTGTAAGCAGAAAGGCGGTAGCAGATGAGGTATTTAGATCAGGCATTAGAGGCATATGGGAAGAGTGATGTCTATCCGTTTCATATGCCGGGACATAAAAGAAATCCGCTGCCTTTTCCGGAAGTATACGGGATAGATATTACGGAGATCGATGGGTTTGACAACCTGCACCACGCAGAGGGAATTTTAAAAGAGGCACAGCAGCGTGCGGCTGATCTCTACGGTTCTGCACATTGTTATTATCTTGTCAATGGCAGCACCTGCGGGATTCTTGCATCAATCTGTGCAGCAGTGAAAAAACGGGGCAGGATTCTGGCAGCCAGAAATAGCCATAAAGCGGTATATCATGCCCTGTTTTTATCGGAACTGACTGCAGAATATCTTTATCCGGCGGTGACAGAATGTGGGATTCAGGGACAGATCACACCACGGCAGGTGGAGGATGCACTAAAAAAAGATCCGGAGATCTCGGCAGTCGTGATCACATCGCCGACGTATGAGGGAGTTATCTCTGATATTGAAGGAATCGCCAAAGTCGCGCATGTGCACGGGATTCCGCTGATCGTGGATTCAGCACATGGAGCACATCTTGGATTTGGAGGGGAATTTCCGCAAAATGCGGTAAGGCTCGGAGCAGACGCCGTGATCGAGAGCCTGCATAAGACACTTCCATCTTTTACACAGACGGCACTGCTTCATTTAAATTCAGATCTGATTTCAAAATCACGCATAGAAAAATATCTTGGAATTTATGAAACAAGTTCTCCTTCGTATATTCTTATGGCGGGAATGGAAGTATGTATCCGTACCGTAAAGGAACATGGAGCGGAATTATTTGACAATTACAGACACGAATTAAATAAATTTTATAAAAACTGTGAAGATTTGAAAAGACTGCATGTGATGACAGGGAAGGATTTATCCAAAGAAGAGGCATTTGCCTGGGATGATTCTAAAATTGTTATATTTGTCCGTGACAGCAGCAAAAGCGGTGAGTGGCTGTATCAGGAATTACTTTTAAAATATCATCTTCAGCTTGAAATGGCATCCGGAGATTATGCGCTTGCGATGACAAGTATTATGGATCAGGAAGAAGGATATCAGAGATTGTCGGCTGCACTGCATGAGATTGACAGGGAACTGTGTGGGGCAGATACTGCAAAAAAGCAGCAGGTCATGAATGAAAAAAAGGTAAGATACGGAAATGAGACGGATGGTTCGATGGAAAACATGTATGAACAACAGGTTCACAGAGGTTCTTTCATCCAAGAAGTTTACCGTCCGAATCCGGCTCAGATGCAGATCTATGAAGCGGAGGAAAAAGAAACCGCAGAGGTATCTTTTGACGAAGCAGCAGGCAGGGTTTCAGCAGATTTTATCTTTCTGTATCCGCCGGGAATCCCTTTGATCGTTCCAGGGGAGGCCATCACCGCAGAATTTATTGAAAGACTTCGCACCTGTATCAGTTTGAAATTGAATTTACAGGGGAGCACGGATCTTTTTGCGGAGCGGATAAAGATTGTATATTTTTAAAGACTATATTATACTGATAAGGCAGGACAAATGGGAAAAATATATTACATGATGGGAAAAAGCTCATCCGGTAAAGATACTTTGTACGGGATGCTGATGAAAGATGAGAAACTCAGGTTAAAGACTGTGGTTCCGTACACGACAAGACCGATGCGTGCCGGGGAAGAAAACGGTGTATCATATTATTTCTGTGATGAAGATACAGTGGAAAAGCTTGAAGCAGAGGGGAAAATTATCGAATTGCGTGCGTATCATACGATCCACGGCATCTGGAAGTACTTTACGGTGGCAGACCATCAGGTTGATTTAGACCATCAGAGTTATCTTCTGATCGGAACGTTAGAGTCCTATCTTAAGATACGGGAATACTTCGGAACGGAGAGCGTTGTTCCGATATATATAGAAGTAGAGGATGGTATGCGCTTACAGCGTGCGCTTGAGAGAGAGCGGAGGCAGGAAAAGCCGAAATATGAGGAATTATGCCGGCGGTTTCTTGCGGATGAAAAAGATTTTTCCGAGGAAAAATTAAAAGAAGCAGGAATCACAAAAAGATTTTGCAATGAGTCGTTAGAAGAGACGGAGAATGCGATCGCTGCGTATATCGAAGAGCAGGAATAGTTACTTTTTTACAGGAAGAAGGTGTCAGCCTTGGATATTAACAAATTAAATCATGTAACAGAGGTTACACAGGTACCGGATACCAATCAGAATGTACAGGGAGATGGTTCCTTTAAGTTTACGCTTGCGAGTGCGATCACGGATGCGGATCTGCAGGCAAAAGTGGACATGCTTCTTTCTGACATTACAGCGCAGGGCAACCGTATTGCGCAGCATATGGATATCCGTGATATGAAAAAATACCGCGGTCTGATCCGCGAATTTATGAATGAAGTGGTATTCCGGTCCCACAAGTTTTCCAGGGAGAATTTTCTTGACCGGAGAGGACGCCACAGAGTGTACGGTCTGATCAAGCTGATCGATTCGAATCTGGATGAACTGGCGCAGGAGCTGGTAAAGGATGAGAAAGACCACATCGCGATTTTAAGTAAGATCGGAGAGATAAGGGGATTGATATTAGATATCCTCACTTGATCTTTTTTGGATGTGGATTGGATAAACGGCGCACGCACATGGCGGGAAATCTGGTAGCAGAAAAGAAAACATGAAAAATATGTGCAGAAATGAGGATTTATATGCCAGCATTTAAGGACATCGTTGGACATGAGCAGATCATAGAACATCTGCAGAATGCGATTACCATGGATAAAGTTTCACATGCTTATATATTAAACGGACCGGACAAATCCGGAAAAATGATGATCGCAGAAGCATTTGCACAGACGCTGCAGTGTGAGGCAGTAAATAAAAAGTTAGAGGAACTTGCAGGTGAGACAGAATCTGAAAGAATAGAAAATAAATTTACAGCGGAGCCATGTATGGAGTGTCATTCCTGTAAACAGGCGGCGGGCAAAAACCAGCCGGATATCATCTATGTCAGCCATGAGAAGCCGAATACGATTTCGGTAGACGATATCCGTACACAGTTAAACAATGACATTGTCATTAAGCCATACAGCAGCAAACATAAGATTTATATTGTGGATGAAGCGGAAAAAATGAACCAGCAGGCGCAGAACGCACTGCTAAAGACAATCGAGGAGCCGCCTGCATATGCGGTGATCCTGCTTTTGACCACCAATGCGGAGAGTTTTCTTCCGACGATCTTATCCCGCTGTGTGACGCTGAATTTAAAGGCGGTGCCGGATGAGAAGATCAAAAAATTTCTGATGGCACATTACCAGATTCCGGATTACCAGGCAGATGTCTGCGTGGCATTTGCACAGGGAAATGTCGGAAAAGCGATCCAGCTTGCAGCATCGGATGATTTTAATGAATTAAAGGCATCTGCGCTTCAGCTCATCAAGCGTCTGCACGACATCGACCTCTATGAGATGACAGAGGCGGTAAAGCAGATCAGTGAATATAAGCTTCAGATCAACGATTACTTTGATCTTATGATGATCTGGTATCGTGATGTACTTTATTATAAAGCAACAAAGGATGTAAACGGCCTTATTTTCAAGGATGAGGTCTATGACATAAAAAGACAGGCAGAGCAGAGTTCTTACAATGGAATCGAAGAAATTTTACAGGCACTGTCAAAAGCACAGGTGCGTTTAAACGCAAATGTAAATTTTGATCTGGTGATCGAGCTGCTTCTGCTGACCATAAAGGAGAATTAACATGATAAAAATAGTAGGAGTCCGTTTCCGGAATGCCGGTAAAATTTATTATTTCGGACCGGGAAATCTGGATCTGACTGCAGGAATGCACGTAATTGTGGAAACTGCGCGTGGTGTGGAGCTGGGAACAGTCATGATACCGACAAGGGAAGTGAATGATGACAGCGTGATCCAGCCGTTAAAACCGGTCATCCGTATTGCAACGGAGGCAGATGAAAAGACAGCATTAAAGAACCGTGAAAAAGAAAAAGAGGCATTTAAGATCTGCCTGGAAAAGATAGCAAAACATAAGCTTGATATGAAGCTGGTGGAGGCGGAGTACACGTTTGACAATAATAAGCTGCTCTTTTATTTTACGGCGGACGGACGTATCGATTTCCGCGAGCTGGTAAAAGATCTTGCAGCGGTCTTCCGTACCAGAATCGAGCTGCGCCAGATCGGTGTCCGTGATGAGACAAAGATCATGGGTGGGATTGGAATCTGTGGAAGAGAACTTTGCTGTCATTCCTATCTTTCCGAGTTTGTCCCGGTATCCATCAAGATGGCAAAAGAGCAGAATCTGTCCTTAAATCCGACAAAGATTTCCGGTGTCTGTGGACGCCTGATGTGCTGTCTGAAAAATGAAGAAGAAACTTATGAATATTTAAACAGCCGTCTGCCAAATGTGGGGGATTATGTGACCACGGATGATGGCTTAAAGGGAGAGGTATCTTCCGTCAGTGTACTGCGCCAGATGGTCAAAGTACTCGTGGAAGTGGATGACGAAAAGGAAATCCGTGATTACTCTGTGGATCAGCTGAAATTCAAGCCAAAACGCAGAAGAGATCATGTAAAGCTGACTGCGCAGGAATTAAAGGAACTTTCCGCATTAGAAGATAAGGGAGGAAAATCCAAAATTGACGATGCCAAATAATCTGGTTTATGAACAGGAGAGACTTGATGAACTGCATCGCAACGGCTATTTTATCATTCAGGATCCGAAAAGGTTCTGTTTTGGGATGGATGCCGTTTTGCTTTCCGGGTTTGCAAAGGCAAAAAAAGGGGAGCGCGTGCTCGATCTTGGTACCGGTACGGGAATTATCCCGATCCTGATGGAAGCCAAAACAGAAGCAGAAGATTTTAAGGCGCTTGAGATCCAGGAAGAAAGTGCGGATATGGCACGCCGGAGCGTGTGCTATAACCATCTTGAGGATAAGATCGAGATCGTGACCGGAGATATCAAGGAGGCATCTGCGATATTTGGAGCATCTTCGTTTGATGTGATCACCACAAATCCGCCGTATATGATCGGGACACATGGACAAAATTCGCCGTCTGCGGCAAAGGCGATCGCCAGACATGAAGTGCTATGTACACTGGATGATATTTTGCGGGAAACCGCGAAAATGCTTGTGCCGGGAGGCAGGTTTTATATGGTGCACCGGCCGTTCCGTCTCGCAGAGATCATGAGTAAAATGGTCGAGTACAAGATCGAGCCGAAGCGCATGCAGCTTGTCTATCCGTTCGTGGATAAAGAACCGAATATGGTGCTGATCGAGGGGCTGCGCGGTGGAAAATCAAGACTTGCCGTGGAAAAACCGCTGATCGTTTATAAAGAACAGGGCGTGTATACAGATGAGATTTATGATATTTATGGGTATTAAGTGGATTATTTAAAACCATATTGTGTATAAAGCAGCAGAAAAATTATTTTGTGTGGAAAATGACAGATATGAAACATAATCAGTATGTATTTGAGTGATTCAGAAAGGATAAATTAAAATATATGTTTAATGATATAAAGATAGGACCGGTTACATTTCATATGTATGGTCTTATGATTGCGATCGGTTTTGCAGCGGCACTTATGATGTGTTTAAAGCGTGGGAAAAAACGTGGCTTGAACGAGGATATTATCTATGGAATCTTCTTCTGCGCAATCTTCGGTGGAATGATCGGCTGCCGGCTGATTTACTATATTGTAGAAATCCCGGAGATTTTAAAGGATCCATCCATACTCTGGAATTTTAAAAACGGATACGTTGTTTACGGCGGGATCATTGGCGGTGCACTGACCAGTTTCATCTACTGCCGTGTCAAAAAAGAACGTTTTCTGCCGTACTTTGATCTTGTGATGCCTGCTGTATCATTTGCACAGGGATTCGGGCGTCTCGGCTGTTTCTTTGCAGGCTGCTGCTACGGCAGGGAGACGGATTCGTGGTTTAGCATCACATTTACCCACTCCGACTTTGCTCCGAACGGTGTAAAACTTCTGCCGACACAGCTGATGTCATCTGCCGGGGATTTCCTGATCTGCGGACTGTTACTGCTCTATGCGGGAAGAAAACCGAAGGAGGGACAGGTCGCAGCAGGATATATGGTGCTTTACGGAATCGGAAGATTTATTATTGAATTTTTCCGGAACGACTACCGCGGAAGCATTGGAGTGCTTTCCACATCACAGATCATTTCGATCGGAGTTGTGGCAGCGGGAGTTGTGTTTTATCTGGTGATGAATTTCCGAAACTGCAAAGGTGTCACCCCATAATATTTTTTAAACATCCGTATAAAATTAGCGGGGTAATGATAACCGCACTGTAATGCAATTTCATCGATGCCAAGGAGTGTTTCACTTAACAGTTTTGCCCCATATTCCATCTTAAGAGAGATAATATAGTCGGAAATGGTCGTGTCGTATTCGTGGAGAAACGCATAATTTAGTTTTTGCATGGATAAAGAAACCTGCTCACTCAGTTCATGGACGGTGGGCGGGTTTTTATATTTTTCAGTCAGAATATCGTGTGCGAGGTGCACAGCAGAAAGGTCAGCGGTCGAGAGCATAATCGTTCTTGTATCGCTGACTTTTATTGTGCGCATTACTTTGGCATGTGGAATATGTTGTTGACCAGCTTTATTTATTGCGGTCCGCACAGATGTTGCAGGCAAAGTTCCAGCAGGAACAGATTTGGGTGCAATCACATGAGATGAGTTTTCCGCAAATTCTTCTGCAAGCAGAGCGAGACACTGTAAGATCAGTCCTTCTAAATACAGCGGTGTAAGCGCATCCTTTTCATGCAGAAAATGCATCTGGTTCAGCAGATTGATCACTCTGGTGGGGAGCATTTTATAGGTATAATTTGTCTCGAACGCGGACAGACTGACACAGTCAGGAAAAACAGGATGAAGAACATTTTCTATGAAATCAGCCGAAACCGTCAGTTCCAGTCCGTGAAAATGATCCCCGGCACGCCATGCCTGCTGACCTTTGATATTTTCCTCCAGCACAATAAAAGAAGAAGGTGTAAAAGAAGCCGCATCCTTTTGATAAAGCTTAAAATGCGTCTTCCCGGAAAGCATTACCCCAAACCGAAGCTGTCTCGCAGGATTCCGAAAAGAAACCGAAAAATCCTCCGGAATCGTATAATCCGCAATCCCAAGCTGATAACACCCCTCGCGGCAATAAATACAGCAATACCCACCTTCCGGGTGATCCCTGTCACTGTAACATGTATAATTGCCTTTCACATCCGGTGAGAAATGAAGCTGCCGGAACATAAAAGCCTGAAATTCATCTGTACTTGAAACAAGCATCTAAGAAAAACCTCCTTCTTAATTTCTATACCCCATTTTCCCCATTCCCGCAATAAAATAATCATTTGCTAAACAAAAATTATCAATATCCATGCAACACTTGCAAACAATCAAATGCATGATAAAATAGACTTACTTTTGTTAGCACAAACTAACACTTGCAATATATATTGCAGTTTGCAGACAAAACAATTGCGAAGAATGAAAACAAAACATAAAGGAGAACTTTTACATGAAAAAAAATCATTTATTTTCCATTATCACGGCAGGTATGCTTACCATCACCCTGTTAGCGGGATGTGGGAATACAGGCAGCAACGCAAATGCAGACCCAGGAAGTAACACAAATACGGTGCAGGAGAGTACAGAGGATCAGGCATCCGCAGTACCGGAGAGCGAAGCGCAGATAACCGGGGAAGGACAAAATGGTGAGACAATTATTGTGACGGACGTCCGCGGTGAGGTGGAGATTCCGGCAGATCCGCAGAGGATCGTAGATTTAAGCGGCAACAGTGATATCTTATCGATCCTTGGCTATTCCGTTGTGGGAACCGCAAACAGTGATGCTTATGACTATACAAAATTCCCAACCTATCTTGAGGATACATTACAGGGAGCTGAAATTTTAGGTTACAGTATGCAGGATACGATGGATATTGAGGCAGTTATGAATTTAGCCCCTGACCTGATCATCATTTCCACGGTTCAGGAAAAAATGTATGACCAGCTTTCTGAGATCGCACCGACAGTCATGATCCAGTTAGAAGCGCTGAATTGGAAAGAAGATATCCGCACGCTTGCACAGGTATTTGGCAGAGAGGATGCGGCAGATCAGTGGATCAGCTCATATGAAGAGAGGGCGAAAGAAGCCGGAGAAGCAGTCCGTGCTGCATATGGAGAGGATACCAGTTATCTGTCATTTTTAGCGAGCGGTGGACAGTTCTTTGTATTCACAGGTGCCGGATTTGGAAGTGTGCTTTATGAAGATATGGGACTTGCAAAACCGGAAGGTCTGCCGGAGCAGAGTGATATTTCCCTGCCGGTCGTAACATATGAAGGTCTGGCATCGATCGGAGCAGATTATATTTTCCTGATGGCAACGGATGAAGACAAAGCAGAACTTGACCAGAATGCAGTCTGGAACAGTCTGCCGGCAGTACAGAGCGGACAGGTGGTAGAACTTCCGGCATCACCGTATTTTAATCAGGGTTACAGTCCGATCGGACGTGAGCTGCTTTTAGATGAGATTTTGGAGATGTTAGATGGAACGGCAAAGAATTAAGCGGACCTGGGGTGTTGCGATTGCAGGTGTCTGTCTGTTGATACCGGGAATTTTGCTTGCGGTCTGTATGGGCGCCATGGAGATTCTGCCGGTGGATATCTGGAATGGCATTTTTCATAATACCGGATCTCTTACGGACATGATGATCCGCGACGTACGGCTTCCGAGGGTGATTTGTGTACTGGTGACAGGCGGTATCCTTGGAATGACCGGAGCAATGATGCAGGGGGGGACGCGCAATCCGATTGCGGAACCGTCACTGCTCGGAATCAGTCAGGGGGCGACGCTTTTTGTCGCCCTTCTTTACGCGTCAGGAATTGGTGCAACTGCGGGAAATACGCTGCTTGCAGCATTGCTTGGAGCATTTTTTTCCGGTGTGCCTGTACTTATATTTTCCATGAAAAATCCGGGAAATTTAAGTGTCACAAAATTGCTTTTAGCGGGAACGGCAATGAGTACCTTTTTTACGGCACTCACCTCGGTGGCGGGGCTTTTGTCGAACCAGTCACAGATGGTTGGGTTCTGGGTATCCGGTGGATTTCGCGGGGCAACGTGGCTGGATGTAAAAATTATTTTAGCGGCAGGGATACCGGGATTTCTGGCAGCAGTGCTCCTTGCACCGAAAATTAATGTGATCAGTCTCGGAGATGATATGGCAACCGGACTTGGTATCCATCCGCAGAGGGTGCGTTTTATCACAATTCTTTTGATGATTCCGTTATGTGCGGCAGCAGTGGTGGTGGGAAAAACAATAGGTTTTGTCGGACTTATGATTCCACAGACGATAAGGCTGTTTGCAGGCACGGATTACAGGCGGGTAATTCCGCTTAGTTTTCTGTGCGGAGCCGTACTTTTAACTTATGCGGATATTGCAGCGCGCATGATCTATCAGCCATATGAGGTACCGATTGGAATTTTTACAGCAATGCTTGGAGTACCATTCTTTTTATACATGGCGGGAAAGGAGCGGGGATGATGCGTATGAAAAAAAGAAAAACAGCAGTTTTTGCGTGCGTGATCGTATTATTTTTCTGTGCCATCCTCTTGGGACTTTGCTGGGGCAGTTATGAGATATCGGTGCATGAAGTCATTGCGACGCTGCTTGGAAATGGAACAAAAATACAGAATACGGCAATTTTTGGAATCCGTTTACCGCGTATCCTGCTTGGTATTTTTGTGGCGGCAGGGCTTGCGATATCGGGCGGTGTTTTACAGACAATGACAAGGAATGAGCTTGCTGACCCGGGAATCATTGGCATCAATGCGGGCGGTGCAACGGCAGCAGTGTTGTTTATCCAGTTTCAGACAAACGCATATTTCAGTGAACTTGGGACATTTTCTATTTATCTGCTTCCACTTATGGCAATTTCAGGGGCACTTGCAGCGGCATTTTGCATTTATTTTCTCTCCAGCAGGAAAGGGTTAAAACCAAAACGTCTGCTTTTGACCGGAATTGGGATCAATGCCGGACTAAATGCGTTTATCACTTTTTTTATGTTCAAGGGAGGTCCTGGGGATTACAACCGGGTAATGATCTGGACGTCCGGCTCACTCTGGGGGGCCGGATGGGCATACGTCAGAGCTTTGGTACCCGTGATTTTACTTGGCGGGGCATATATTTTTTATAAAGGCCGAATGTTGGACGCGTTAAGTTTTTCGGATGAAACGGCGATTGGCTGGGGAATTTCCATCGAGCGTGAACGGAAAAAAATGTTGCTCTGTGCAGTTATTCTTGCGGGAGCATCGACTGCATTTGCTGGAAATATCGGCTTTATCGGACTGCTTGCGCCGCATGCAGCAAAAAAAGTTGTTGGAAACGGACACCGGGTATCACTGCTTCTTGCGTCTTTGATCGCTGCAGTCATGCTGATTTTTGCAGATACGGTCGCAGGAAATTTATTTTCACCAATCGAAATCCCGGCGGGAATTGCGGTGTCGCTGGTTGGTGTACCGTATTTTGTATACCTGATGTGGAAGGAGTAGCAAAGATTTGGAAACAATAAATGCAATAGAGGTAAAAGGACTCTGGGCGGCATATGAGGACCGCATGATCATAGAGGAGATGAATTTAAAAATACCGAAGGGAAACATCACGATCATTATCGGTGCAAATGGCTGTGGAAAATCCACGCTGTTGAAAGTGATTTCAAGAATTTTGCCTGCAAAGAGGGGTGAAGTCCGGATTGATGGAATGGATATCCGCAAAGAAAAAGCAGAACATATCGCCAAAAAAGTTGCTGTTCTCCCGCAGACTCCGACCTGTCCGGATGCAATTACCGTGCGTGAGCTGGTTTCCTACGGACGTTTTCCTTACCGCAAAGCGATTGGAGGCATGAGCCGCCACGACATAGAGCAGGTGGACTGGGCACTTGAAAAAACAGGTCTGACAGAAATTTCCGGCCGCCTTGTGACAGAATTATCCGGCGGACAGAGACAGCGCGCATGGATCGCCATGACACTTGCGCAGGAGACGGAAATGATCTTGCTTGATGAGCCGACGACATATCTGGATATGGCATATCAGCTGGACGTGCTGCAGCTTTTAGAGCGCATGAACCGGGAAAAACAGCTTACGATCGTGATGGTGCTGCATGACTTAAACGAAGCCTGCCGCTTTGCAGATCACATTATTGGACTGAAAAATGGCAAGGTTGTCTGTGAGGGAAAACCGGCGGATGTGATCACGAGGGAAAATATCCGGGAAATTTATGGGATTGATGCAAAACTGGTGATGAGTGATGGAGGATACCCGATCTGTATGGAATTCGACAGAGTTATAAAAACTTTATGATTTGTTCGATTTACAACCGTAATTGACTATGATAATTTAATATTAAGGCTCTTTGGTGGGGAAAATGCGCCGGAGAGTCTTTTCTTTTGTACGATTCCCGCCATCCGAAAAAATAGATGGTTTTGATGACAGATATCTGTCCGTAAAAACAGGTTTATCTGTGAAATATATCATCTATTAATCAGAGAAGGATTGGGGGAAATATCTATGAAATCAGGGAAAAAAGTCATCCGGATGGCATTAGCTATCCTCTGCATGGTTTCCATGCTTTTTATTTCAGAGTATCAGAAAGTAGAAGTGTATGCGGCTTCAGGATATGGTTTTATTTTCTTAAGCGCATATGAAAAAACAATGAAAATCGGGGACACCTATTGTTTGTCCGTGGTTGCATCCGGCAGTAAAAAGCCGACATTTACATCCAGTGATTCAAAGGTCGTATCGGTTAATACCTACGGAAAAATCACCGCAAAAAAGGCGGGAAGTGCGACGATTACGGCAAAAACAAAAAATGCGGAGGCAAGCTGTAAGGTTACTGTCACAAAGACAAAAGTTACCTTAAATAAGACCAGCCTGACACTGGAAAATGGGGAAAGTGCAGTACTTACTGCAGCCTCATCCACCGGACATAAGGTGACGTGGAAGTCGGCAAAGACAAGCATTGCATCGGTAAGTGAAAATGGAAAAGTAACAGCAAAGAAGCCGGGAACAACTACGGTTACTGCAAAGGTTGACGGTACATCTGTGAATTGTAAAGTGACAGTAAAAAGTCCGACAGTCCGCCTGATGCCGTCTAAAATCTCGTTATACAGACGGGAAAAGTATAAACTTAAGGTATCTTCCACATCAAAAACAACACCAGTGTGGAAAACCAACAAAAAAAGTGTGGCGACTGTGGATGAAACAGGAAAAGTAACCGCGGTCAAACATGGAACGGCAGTCATTACTGTAACCGTAGATGGAGTCAGCAAAAATTGTGAAGTGACGGTCAGATCTCCAAAGATTACATTTGAGCAGACGACAATTACACTTCATCCGGGGGAACGTGCAAGAGTAAATGCGACGGTATCTTCCGGCAATCAGCCGGCGTATTCCTGCTCTAACTCCAATGTGGTGTCGGTAGATGCAAACGGGGTTATCACTGCGAAAGCAGCAGGCAGGTCTTATGTCTACGCCAGTGAGGATGGAACAAAGGAACGCATGACGGTGTATGTGAAAGAGAAGGAATAAAAGGTGCAGGGATTGTTGTATAGACAAAAACTGGAATAGGAACAAAAGCACAAAGTCAGGCATGGCATCAGATTGTGAAAGAAAATTGCTGCTGTTTACACAATAGGTGTGAACAACAGCAGGAAACAGATGGTGGGAAGTACAAAAGATAAATGGAAGTTGCATGTTTACACCAAAAATAAAATCCGCTAAAATATAGAAAATTACAGAATGCAGATACAATTCACAACAATAGAATGTTCGCAAAGCGCAGGCTATTATTTTTTATATCGGAGAAAGGCGGTAGTGAGGATGGAGGATATGACAGAAAAAGAACTGATCACGGTTTTAATTGATAAATATACAGATTTACAGCGCATCAAACGTGCAAACAATGGGGTGGAAAATCAGGAGCTGGAGTATCAGATCAAAGTGACGATTGCAAAGCTGGCATCTCTTGGAGTGTCCGTGGAGGATATTACGTTATGACAGAAAAAGAATGGCGCATGTTCAATGACATTCTTCTGGAAATCTATTATGCCGGAAGCCTGGAGACGTTTGGAGAAAGATGTTTAAAACTGATCCGTATATTGATTCCATATACGCAGGGTTATTTTTTAGTGATAGATGAAGACGGCAGGTTAGACGTGGCGCATTCGGTATTTGAAAATGTGGATCCTGTCATGAAACGGAAATACTTAGATACTTATTTTGCAAAAGACTATCTGATGCAGATGTGCAATTTTACAAAATCAATGGCATACCGCGATACCGATCTTTTAACGGATGAGAAACGAAGAGCATCGGTGATTTACCGTGAGTATTTTAAACCCCAGAAATTAGATATGGGATGCGGGCTTATCATTATGAAAGAGGGAAAGACACGGGTATTTTTGAATCTGCTGCGGAAGTGTGGAGAACCGGACGTTACAGGGCATGAGATGGAAATTTTGCAGACATTTCTGCCTCATTTTGAAAAAAATGTTTTTGCCTATGCAAACCATTATGTTTCGGGTGCGGAAAATACCATAAAAAACAGAGAGGCAGATCTTCTTTCGGGGCGGGAGCAGGAAATTGTGCGGCTCGTCAGAAAAGGATATTCCAATCAGGAAATTGCAGGACAGCTTTTGATCAGTGAGGCGACGGTAAAAAAACATCTGAGTAATATTTTTGAAAAACTGGGCATCAGCAGGCGGACACAGTTATTTTAGAGTAGAGGAAAAGTAGTATTGCTACATCGAAAGTAGTATATAAATTAATCGTTCAGCCGATTGTGAAATGACATACCTGACGTTATAATTCATGACAACAGATTTGGAAAGAGGTGGTTGTCATGATAGCAGACAAAAGCGCACTACTGGTGATTGATGTGCAAAACCAGTTTGTTGAGGGATTGCCGGAAGAGATGAAGGGTCTTTCGGTGGTTGAGAGTGTAAAACATGTGATTGAGGCATTTCGAAAGGCGGGCAGACCGATTATCTATTTTCGGGAGGTACACCGGAAAAATCTGGTGGATTTCGGAAGAGAACTTGACGGAGATGAGGATGTCCATGCAGTAGAAGAAACACGCGCAGCTGATTATTTTACCGGAATAGAACCGTTGCCGGAAGAATATCAGATAGTAAAAAGGCGTTACAGTGGTTTCTTTGGGACGGATCTGGAGATTTTATTAAAGGGACTTGGAATTGAGCATATCTATGGGGTTGGTTTGCTGACGGACGTCTGTGTACATTATACCTGTGCGGATGCACATCAGCATGATTATCATATTCATGTGGTACGTGAAGCAGTGGGAGGATCGTCTCTTGTGGCGCATGAGGCAGCCCTCGCAGCAATCGAATATTTACAGCATGGTGCAGTGATCAGTGAGAAAGAGGTGTGTGAATGATGAAGAAAAAAATGATTTCGATGGTACTTATTTTGACAATGGCAACAGGACTTATGACAGGATGTGGAAGTAACGAGACTGGAGAGACGGGGCAAAAAGAAACAGGTACAGCAGATACAACTGAAAATATAACTGTGACGATGGCGTCAAATCCGTTTGTGGGATTGGCGCCATTTTATGTTGCGATGGATAAAGGATTTTTTGAGGACTGTGGTCTGGATTTTTCCATGGTGGATTTTGATGATTCGAGTGCATCCTGCTCGGCACTGTTAGCAGGAAAAGTTGATCTTGCGTATACAACTTTGGATGCAGCGATCATTGCGGAGAGCCAGTATGAAGAAGATATGTTAGATGTAACGGCAATCGTGGACGAGTCTGCCGGAGCGGATGGAATCCTTGTCAAAAATGATATTAACAGTATTGCAGATCTGAAAGGAAAGACAGTCGGCGTGTCTATCAACCAGACGTCACATTATCTGCTGATGCAGGCACTTGAGACAGCAGGACTTACGGATGCGGATGTAGATCTTGTTAATATGACTTCCTCTGATGCCGGAGTATCCTTTATCAGTGGTGATCTGGATGCGGCAGTTACATGGGAGCCATATCTTAGCAATGCGGTAGAGCAGGGAGTAGGAAAACTGATCTTTTCAAGTAAAGATGCACCGGGTTCTATTGTAGATGTACTTGCTGTAGGAACAGACAATAAGGATGCAGCGTGGCTTGCACAGGTAAATGAGGCATATGAGAAAGGTCTGGATTATTTAAATGATGACAGCACACATGAAGAGGCAGTTGAGATAGTGGCAAAACATCTTGAAGTGAGTGCAGATGAAGCAGATTCCATGATTTCTACGATAAAACTTTATTCACCGGAGGATTCTTCTGCGGAATTAAAAGATGAAGGTCTTGTATATCAGGCAGTCGGGAAGATTTCCGGTTTCTATTTTGATAAAGGAATTATTGAGAAGCCAGTGGAACCGTCACACTTACTGGCAGAAGAATAATAGCAGGATCCGGCTGCTTTTAACGGATATTGTCGTATGATTTTTCCTGTGATAGAATTGGGGAAAATACGAGTTGGAATGAGCAGATATGGAAAACACATTAAAAGAAACAGAATGGCTGACCATCAATAAAGTGTTGCTGGAAATGTATGATATTACCGATATTGATCAATTTACGGAACGGGTGTTAAAAACTTACCGTATGTTGATCCCATATACGAAAGGATATTTTATTGTTTTTAATGAAGCAGGCGGCATTGAAAGCGAAAAATCGTCCTTTATTGAGATGGAGCCGGGAGTCTATGAAGAATATCTGGATTCTTATTATGAAAAAGACTACATGAAATATACATTTGAATTGTCTGAGCATACGATCACTTACCGTGATACCGATATTATGGAGGAGTCACTGCGGCAGAAAACAGAGTTTTATCAGGGATTTTTAAAACCGAATCATATCCCGTTTGGCGCGGGGATACTGCTTCGCAGATATGGAAAACCGATTGGTATTGTTAATTTTTTCCGAAGTGAACTTCTTGGGGATTTTTCGGACAAAGATATGTTTATCTTAGAAGTGCTAAAGGGGCACCTTTCCCATAAACTGGCAGGACTACTCAATGGAACAAAGCAGGCGGCAGGCAACAGGAATAAGATGCTTGCACATCTTGCGGCAGAATTTGAACTGTCAGAGCGGGAAAAAGAAGCACTGACCTGTATGGACGGGGGAATGACAAATGCCCAGATCGCAGAGAATATGGGAATCAGTCTTTCTACGGTAAAAAAGCATGTTTACCATATTTTTGAAAAAGTAGGGGTAGACACCAGAGCGCAGCTTCGTAATGTTTTAGAGACATATAACTCTACAAAGTTCTAAAAAAGTTCTAATTATACAGAAAAAAATGCATACAAAGTTCAATTGTCACATTATTTTTCCGATGCTACAATCAGTGCATAAGAAAACAGAAAGAGGAAATGCAAAGGTGCATAAAAAGCAGCCTTTGCGTTTCCTCTTTTTTGTACCCAAAATAAGCGTTTGATCAGCAGATTCAAAGAAAGGTGGAAATTATTATGAAGAAAATCTGGAGCAAGACATTAAGACCGGGAGAGAAATGGTCAGGAAATATTGGACGTGGAAAATATATTCATTTCAAGGCGCTCGGCGATGACGCAAATGTTTCCATGTTGATGTACAACATGTTAGATACTTCGGAGCGCTATAACATGCCGGATACGTTAAAAGCACAGTTTATTTCCTCCCTGACAAAAGGAAATGTGCTGATGAGCGATAACGGACGTGTGTTGGCCAGTATCGTGGAGGACAGCCTTGGATGGCATGATACGATCTCAGGATATACGACAAGGCTTCTCACCGATGAGAAATACGGAAAGACAACTTATCAGGAAATGAGAAATGACTGGCACCGTTGCGGAGAGGAAAACTTCAAAATGGAACTTGTCCGCAACAATATGAGTGCAAGAGATTTAGTTCCATGTGTGAATCTCTTCTCAAAAGTTTACATTGAGGAAGATGGCAGCATGCATTTTGAGGAGGGACACTGCAAAGAGGGCGCAACCGTAACACTCCGCACGGAGATGGATATGATCTTTATCGTATCAAACACGCCAAACCCGTTAGATCCTGCAAAAGAATTTCCTTCGGTTCCGGTTTCCATTGAAGTATATGATGCACCGGAAGTTGATCTGACCGATGAATGTGTCAATTATCGTCCGGAGAATTACAGAGCATTTGAAAATACATGGGAATATTACAACCTGCTGGGACGTTAAAAAGTAACGCATCACAGAAAAGCTGGAACAGAACGGAGCAAAGTCAGTAAAGATCAGGCAGAAAAATTGCTGTAGAAAACGGAGGTTAAGATATGTACGGATTTATAGAGAAAACAAGTGATTTAAAAGAAGAAAATGCAATTTATAACGAAGTCGTGGAAGCGGGAAAAGGCTGGATGCATGAACTGCTTCCGGGACAGTCCTTAAGAATTGTAGACATGGAAGGAAATCAGGCAGTCGATACCACATTTTATGATATGACCAACCCGGAGGATCATTACGGAGCAATCCCAACGATCGTGATGCAGAAAAATATCTATCTGACTACGGGTACGATCCTTAGAACCGAGTCGGGGAAACCGCTGTTAGAGATCACAGCAGATCTGACCGGGCGTCATGATACGATCGGCGGTGCATGTTCCGCGCAGAGCAATACCGTAAGATATGCAAGAGAAAAAATTTACATGCACAACTGCAGAGACAGCTTCATGTTACAGCTTGCAGACGATACGCATGGTTTCATGAAACGTGACCTTGCCCCAAACATTAACTTTTTCATGAATGTTCCGGTGTCAAAGGATGGCGGTTCAAAATTCGATGATGGTGTTTCTGCACCGGGCAAATATGTGGAGATGAAAGCGTTAGAGCATACGATGGTGTTAGTCAGCAACTGTCCGCAGCTCAATAATCCATGTAATGCATACAACCCGACCCCAATCAAGATGCTGATCTGGGACGCAGAGTAAAAATGTGAAAAAAGTTTGGAGGATTCCCTATGTTTGATAAAGTACTGATAGCAAATCGTGGAGCAATCGCAGTTCGAATTGAACGTACCTTAAAGAAAATGGGAATCGGCAGTGTTGCTGTATATTCGAAGGCGGATCAGGATAGTTTACATGTGGAACGTGCAGACGAGGCAGTATACATTGGCGATGGTACGGCAAAAGAGACATACCTCGATACAAAAAAGATCATAAAGGCTGCACTGGATACCGGTGCAAAAGCCATCCATCCGGGATACGGATTTTTGAGTGAGAATACAGATTTTGCGAAAGAATGTGAGGAGAACGGCATTAAGTTCATTGGACCGGATTCTGAACAGATCAAGTTATTCGGTTTGAAACATTCCGCAAGAGCACTTGCAGAGAAGGCAGATGTTCCACTGTTACCTGGAACCGGACTTTTGTCCGGAGTGGAAGAAGCAGTTACAGAGGCAGAAAAAATCGGATATCCGGTTATTTTAAAGAGTACAGCAGGCGGCGGTGGAATCGGAATGAGGATCTGTAACTCCACCGAAGAATTAAGGCAGGCATATGATGCAGTTTGTCATCTCGCAGCAGCAAACTTTAATGATGCAGGCGTATTTCTTGAAAAATATGTAACACGTTCCCGCCATGTGGAAGTGCAGATCTTTGGTAATGAATATGGTGAGACAACAGCATTGGCAGAAAGAGACTGTTCTGTACAGAGAAGGAACCAGAAAGTTGTTGAGGAGAGTCCGGCACCGAATCTTTCGGATGAAGTCAGGGAAAAAATGTATGCGGCAGCAGAACGGCTTGCAAAGGAAGCTTCCTACAGAAGTGCCGGAACGGTTGAATTTTTATATGATGATCAGACGGAAGGATTTTATTTCCTTGAGGTAAATACAAGACTTCAGGTAGAACATGGTATCACAGAGGAGGTACTTGGGATCGACCTTGTGGAGTGGATGGTCAAAGAGGCTGCCGGTGAATTAAAAAATATAAAATCGCTGGTACATAAACCACAGGGACATGCGATCGAGGTTCGTGTCTATGCTGAGGACTGTATTAATGGATTCCGTCCCGGTACAGGAAAAATTGATGCAGTTACATTTTCACCGGAAGCGCGTGTGGAGACCTGGATTCAGAAAGGCGTGGAGGTGACATCCCTTTATGATCCGATGCTTGCGAAACTGATTGTACATGGCACTGACCGTGCTGATGCGATTGCAAAGATGGAACGTGTGCTGAAGGATTCAAGAGTATACGGAATCACTTCTAATATGCAGTATTTAGCAGCACTGTTAAAAACAGAAACCTATCAGACCGGTGCATTATTTACCGGAATGTTAAAAGATTTTATGCCACAGGAGCATGCAATCGAAGTACTTGACGGCGGAGTACAGACAACGGTTCAGGATTATCCGGGCATGATCGGTTACTGGTTTGTAGGAGTTCCACCATGTGGCCCAATGGATGCTTATAACTTCCGAATTGGAAACAGCATTCTTGGCAATGATGAGAGTGCACCGGGATTAGAGCTGACATTAAGAGGCGGCAGTTACCGTTTCCGTACAACCGTAAGTTTCTGTATCACAGGTGCAGATATGAAGGCAACCTTAGATGGAGTGGAGATCCCGATGTATCAGGTGGTACATGCATCCGCCATGCAGGTGTTGAAATTTAAAGACTGTAAAGTCGGAATGAGAACCTATCTCTTAGTGGCAGGCGGATTTGATATGCCAAAGATCATGGGTAGCAGTTCTACCTTTATTGATGGAAAATTCGGCGGACACAACGGACGTACCTTACGCACCGGAGATGTGCTTCGTTTACAGGAAAAATGTGTGATCGATTCGATCGATTCCATGCCGGAAAAATATCGTCCAAAACTGACGAATGAGTGGACGATCGGTGTGATCCCGGGGCCACAGCCGACACCGGAATATTTGAAACCGGAATACTTAAAGACCTTAACAGAATCTGAGTATGAGGTAAACTTTAACAGCGCGAGAACCGGTATCCGTTTAAATGGCCCGATCCCTCAGTGGGTACGGGAGGATGGCGGCGAGGCAGGACTTCATCCGTCAAACATTCACGACAATGCCTATGCGGTAGGTACCCTGGATCTGACCGGTGACCAGTCCATTTTACTTGGACCGGACGGTCCGAGCCTTGGAGGATTCGTATGTTCCGTGACAACGGCAAAAGGCGAGATGTGGAAATTAGGACAGCTTCATCCGGGCGATAAAGTTCACTTCAGGCTTCTTGATTTAGATCAGGCAAAGGAAATCCGGGAAGCGGAGGAAGCAAATCTTCGTCATGAATATCAAGAAGTTGTACTGCCGGAGCAAAAAGATCTTGATTACCATTACGCGATCCTCGCGGAGGAAACGGCAGCGGGAACAAAGATCGTTGCAAGACTTGATGGTGAAGATAATATTCTGGTGGAATACGGAGAGATGGAACTCGATATTGCGATCCGTTTCCGGGTTCACGTTCTCATGCAGGAATTAAAGAAAAAAGATCTTCCGATCATTGACCTGACACCGGGTATCCGTTCCTTACAGATTCATTTTGACATCACAAAGATTTCAGTGAAAGAAATGCTTGAAGCTGTACTTCAGACAAACCGTACATTACCAGAACTTTCTGATGTGACGGTTCCGTCAAGAATCATCTGGCTGCCATTATCCTGGGACGATCCCCAGACACAGCTTGCAGCAAAACGTTATCAGCAGACGGTAAGACCAAATGCACCATGGTGTCCGAGTAACCCGGAATTTATCCGCAGGATCAATGGTTTAGACAGTATCGAAGATGTAAAGAAGATTGTATTTGATGCGGATTATCTGGTACTTGGACTTGGCGATGTTTATCTTGGAGCTCCGGTTGCAACACCCGTTGATCCGAGACACCGTATGGTAACGACCAAATACAACCCGGCAAGACCATGGACACCGGAAAATGCAGTTGGAATCGGTGGCGCATACCTGTGTGTATATGGTATGGAGGGTCCTGGCGGTTATCAGTTTGTCGGACGTACCATTCAGATGTGGAATCCGTTAAAAGAGACAGAATATTTCAAACATGGAAAACCATGGCTGTTGGATTTCTTTGATCAGATCCGTTTCTATCCGGTCAGCGCAGAGGAAATCTTAAAAGACAGAGAAGATTTTCTTCGTGGCAGGTTCAAGATTAAGATAGAAGAGACAAGCTTCAACCTTGGAAAATATGAGCAGTTCTTAAAGGAACATGAAGATACGATCCGGGCATTTAAAGATCATCAGGAAGCATCTTTTGAGGCAGAGCGGAAGATGTGGAAAGAAAAAGGACTCGATGAGTTTGATTCCGAGACACAGGATGCACCGGCAATCGTGGAAGAAACCGTACCGGACGGCTGTGAGGCAGCAAGAACCAATATTCCGGGAAGTGTATGGAAGGTATTAGTCGAGGACGGACAGAAGGTCAGAGAGGGGGACACTCTTGTGATCTTAGAGAGCATGAAAATGGAATTCCCGGTTACGGCAGAGTACAGCGGAATCATTGAAAAAGTATATTTAAAACCGGGCGAACAGGTAAATTCCGGACAGCTTGCGGCAAGTATCCGCGTGTAAAAGGAGAGTGATAAATATGAAATATTTCCCCAAAAAACTGACAATGACATGGATCAGAAACAGTTATAAAGAAGGATCACTTACTCCGGAGGAGCTTGCCGGCGAGATCGTGCGCCGGGCAGAAAAGTACAGGGATTATAATATCTGGATTGTCGCGCCGGATCTGAAACGGATGATGGATTACATTGAAAAACTTCCAAAAGATATGGAATCACTTCCATTATGGGGTATCCCGTTTGCAGTCAAGGACAACATTGATGTGGCGGGATCTCCTACGACAGCAGCGTGTCCGGATTATGCATATGATCCAAAAGAAGATGCAGCGGTTGTAAAAAAACTGATCGGGGCAGGTGCATTTCCGGTCGGGAAAACCAACTTAGACCAGTTTGCAACAGGTCTTGTCGGAACAAGAAGCCCTTATGGAGAAGTAAAAAACGCACTTGATCCAGAGCTGATCAGCGGTGGATCAAGTTCCGGTTCCGCAGTCTCTGTGGCACTTGGAATGGCAGCGTTCTCACTGGGAACAGATACCGCAGGTTCCGGCCGTGTACCGGCAGCATTAAACTGTCTGGTCGGCTACAAGCCGTCTCTCGGCGCCTGGTCGACCAAAGGAGTGGTTCCGGCATGCGCAAGCCTTGACTGTGTCACCGTGTTTGCAAACAGCCTGGAAGATGCAGAGGAAGTCAACCTTGCGGCACGCGGCGTGGATGAAGAGTGCTGCTGGTCAAGGGAGTACAAAGAGCCACTGCCAAAACTTCCGAAAAAAATCTGTCTGGCAAAAGACGGTGTGACATTTTATGGACCATATGCAGATATTTACAAAGCAAAATGGGAACAGGCGAAAAAGCGGATCGAGGATATGGGGATTACCGTGGAATATATCGATTACACGATGTTTTCAAAGGCAGCATCCATTCTTTATGACGGACCCTGGGTGGCAGAGCGCTGGAAAGATCTCGGTGATTTCGTGGAGAGCCACCCGGGAAAAGTATTTCCGGTAACAGAAACAATTTTAAGGTCAGGCGATAAACCGGAGCACACGGCAAGAAAAGTATTCGAGGCGATGCACCAATTACAGGAATACCGGATGCGGGCAAGACACATTTTAAAAGACGCCGTTCTCATCATGCCGACGGCGGGCGGTACATTTAAAAGAGATGATGTCAGAAAAGATCCGATTTCCACAAACAGTCAGATGGGACTTTATACAAATCACTGTAACCTGCTTGATATGTGCGCCATAGCAGTGCCGGAAAATACGGCAGATACAAGCATTCCGTTTGGAATCACTATTTTCTCATTATCCGATCAGGAGGGCGAGATCCTTGGTACAGCGGAACAGTTTTTACAGACACAGAGCATTCCGTTTGCGGTATGCGGACTGCATAAAAAAGGATTTCCATTGGAAAGCCAGCTGACAGAGCTTGGGGCTTCCTATCGGGAAAGTGTAAACACCGCACCACATTACAGGCTGTACCGTCTGGATACGGTACCGGAAAAACCGGGGATGGTGTATGACGATAAAAAAGGCGCTGCGATCGCAGTTGATATCTATGAACTGCCGGTTGTGAGTGTCGGAGCATTTTTAGGTGAGATCAGGAAACCACTCTGTATCGGGAATGTGGAATTATCCGATGGCAGGATCGTTAAAGGTTTTCTTTGTGAGGAATACGGGCTGGCAAACGCAAAGGAGATCACTGATATCGGGAAGTACGAAGTGTAACAATAAAGACGTAATAACAAACATGTAATGATAAAAGGCATAAATAAGGAATGAAGTAGTTAATGAACAATAAGCAGGAAGAAATGGAGGAAACAAACATGAAGATGATAAAAGCGATTGTCAGACCGGAAAAATCAGAGGATGTGCTCGATGCACTGCTTGCAGGCGGTTTTGCAGCAGCAACCAAAATGAGCGTGCTTGGACGTGGAAAACAGAAAGGTTTAAAAGTAGGTGACACCTATTATGATGAAATCCCCAAAGAACTGATCATGCTTGTTGTGGAAGATGGGGACGTGGATAAGGTGCTGAAAGTAATTGTTGAGAACGCGAGAGTGGATAAAAACGGAACCTACGGAGATGGAAAAATTTTTGTCAGCGATGTGGAGCGTGCAATCACGATCAGCAGTGGAAAAGACGAGTTATAGGACGGAGGTGCCGCGATGAAAGAGGTAATGATTATATTAAGACCGAAAATGTATTTTCCGACAAAAGATGCCTTAGACCAGGCGGGATTTCATTCTATGACGATCCGTGAGATCATCGGGCGGGGAAAATGTCCGGTACATTACGATTATGATGAGGGCGCACCGGTAAAACACAGACTGGTCGCTAAAAGAATGATCGATATGTTTGTCAGGGATGAAGATTTACAGAAACTGATCGACACGGTTGTGGAGGTTAATAAGACGAATCATGCCGGAGACGGAAAAATTTTTGTACTTCCGGTTAATGATGCGATCCGCGTAAGAACCGGAGAAAAAGGAATCGAAGCGATCATGTAAGCGCAGTAAGAGGAAGAGGAGGACAACCATATGAAAAAAATTAAGAGAAGTATCAGTATTCTGCTCATTGCAATGATGGCACTTGCCATGTTAGGAGGATGTGGAAATAACAGCACATCAGGAAACAGTACAGCAAATGGTGATAGTGCAAAAGCGACGGAAAAGACCGCAGATGCAGGAGAGGCAAAAGGAACAGAGAGCAATCCGTTCATCCTTGGTGTCAGTCCGATGTCCGGCTGGTATGCATGGTATGGCGTGAAGGACACCGGTATTTTTGAACAGAATGGTGTCTATGTTGACCTCCAGTTTTTCCCGGTATACAGTGATTCGCTGACCGCATTTTATTCCGGACAGGTGGATGGTATCTGTATCGCAGCTTCCGATGCGGTAGCGCCGGTCAATGAGGGTGTGGATTTTAAAGTTGTTTTAGTCAATGATAACTCCTACGGTGCAGATGGTATCGTGGTACAGGATGGAATTAACAGTATTGAAGATTTAAAGGGTAAGACAGTTGCAACTGAGGTTGGTACCTTAGAGCATATGTTTTTGCTGAAAATATTAGAAGAAAACAATATGACGGTCGATGATGTCAACTTTGTCAATATGACGATCAACGATGCAGGCCCGGCATTCATTGCGGGAAGTATCGATGCAGCAGTGCTCTGGGAGCCGACACTTTCCACAGCGATAGGTGCAGGTGGAAAACTTTTGTACAGCACAAAGGAAGAGCCTGGTTTGATCCCGGATACACTTGCGGTCAGACAGGAAGTGCTGGATTCAAGTTCCGATGCGGTACAGAAAATCGTCGATTCCTGGTTTGATGGTGTTGAAAAATTAAATGCAAGAGATGATGATTTCATTCAGGCAATCAGCGACGGTGCAGAACTTACCAGAGATGATTATATGACCATGTTAGACGGTGTTACTATTTTTGATAAGGCAAAGAATGAAGAAACTTTTAAAGACGGAGAGGATTATACCTATCTTTCTTATACGTTACAGAAATCGGCGGAGTTCCTGTTATCAACCAAGATGATCGATGAGATCCCGGATGATTTAAGCTCTATTTTGGATGATACCTACATTAAGGGGGCAGAATAATGATTCGAATTAAGATAAGAAAGGAAATCGACAGAAAAAAATATCTATTGTTTGCAATACTTTCATTTGTCATTGTACTTGCTGCGTGGCTGATTGCAAGTGAAAGTGGTGCGATCAAGGAAATTTTTCTTCCGAAACCACAAAATGTGGTGAACTACTATATAGAGTCCATCAAGGATGGAAGCCTGCTTCAGAACACAGGCATTAGTATTTACCGTATCACTCTTGGTTTTGTATATGCGGTTCTTTTAGGTGTTCCGATCGGTATTTTAGTTGGAACATTCAAAAAGGCAGAAGCATTTATCCGCCCACTGTGTGAGTTTGTCCGTTATATGCCGGTTCCGGCATTTGTACCTCTTATCATGGTATGGGTAGGAATCGAAGAAAGTGCGAAGATCACGGTCATTTTTATCGGTACATTTTTCCAGCTTGTATTAATGGTTGCGGATGATGCGCTTGCGGTACCGGATGATCTGATCAATGCCGGGTATACGTTAGGTTCAAACACTCCAAAGACGATCTTTAAGATCCTGATTCCGGCAATGATGCCAAGACTGATGGAAACACTGCGTATGATGATCGGCTGGGCGTGGACCTATTTGGTCAGCGCCGAACTGGTAGCTGCAAATACAGGACTTGGATACACAATCTTAAAATCGCAGCGTTTCTTAAAGACGGACGCTATTTTTGCCAACATTATTTTGATCGGTCTGCTTGGACTGATTACGGACCGTATTTTTGCATTTTTAAATAAAAAACTGTTTCCGTGGGCGGCTGCGTAAACCGTTAGAAAGGTAAGGTTTTAGCATATGGGATTTTTTAAGAAAAAAAAGAATATACTTCCGCCTTCGGAAGATCATATAGAGGCAAATCTTGCAAACAGTACCGTTTATGTCAGAGATCTGCAGAAAATATATCCATCTGCCAAGGGCGATGTCCAGGCGATGAAAGATGTGAATATCAATGTCATGGAAAATGAATTTGTTTCGATCGTAGGACCGTCCGGCTGTGGTAAATCCACTCTTTTGCGTATGATCGGCGGCCTTGACACTGCGACATCGGGAAAGATCGTCATTCAGGATCGTGACATTATAGGCCCTGGAGCGGATCGTGGCATGGTATTCCAGTCCTATACACTTTTTCCGTGGATGACAGTCGGAGATAACATTAAGTTCGGATTAAAACTGCGGAAAATGCCGGCGGACCAGCAGGAAGAGATTCTGAATAAATATTTAAAGATCATCAAACTGGAAAAATTCCGTGACAGTTATCCAAGGGAGCTTTCCGGTGGTATGAAACAGAGGGTTGCGATCGCGAGAGCACTGGCAAACAGCCCGGAGGTATTACTCATGGATGAACCGTTCTCTGCCTTAGACCCGCAGACCAAAGCGGACATGCAGCTTTTAATGCGCCAGATCTGGCAGGAGGAAAAGCCGACTGTTATTTTTGTCACACACGATATAGAGGAGGCAGTCTTTTTATCCAGCAAAATTTATGTGCTGACACAGAGACCGGGAACCGTAAAGGCAGAGGTTCCGGTATTGCTGCCGTATAATCGTGATCTGTCACTCAAAGATACGGATGAGTTCATTGAACTCCGCAGGAAGGTGAATCAATTAATTGAACATGAAAGCTTATCTTAGTATAACGCAGGATTTTCTTGTCAATTTTACGGAGTGGTTTTATAATGTGCTAATAAGAATCAGCATAATATTCCGAAAATGGAGAGAACGATGGCAGGAAAATTATATTTATGTGCAACGCCGATCGGCAATCTTGAAGATATCACGTACCGGGTGCTTCGTACATTAAAGGAAGTGGATCTGATCGCAGCGGAAGATACCAGAAATTCCATTAAGCTGTTGAATCATTTTGAGATCAAAACGCCGATGACGAGTTATCATGAGTACAATAAAATAGAAAAAGCCTATCAGCTTGTAGATAAACTGCGGGAAGGAAAAAATATTGCACTGATCACGGATGCGGGTACGCCGGGAATTTCGGATCCGGGCGAAGATTTAGTGCGCATCTGTTATGAGGAAGGGATCGAAGTGACTTCCCTGCCGGGAGCGGCGGCATGTATTACGGCGCTTACCATGTCAGGGCTTCCGACAAGACGTTTCGCATTTGAGGCGTTTTTACCGCGGGATAAAAAAGAGCGTGCCGCTATTTTACAGGAATTAAAAGACGAAACGCGCACGATCATCATTTATGAGGCGCCGCATCATCTGGTCAAAACATTAGAAGAACTGTATGATACGCTCGGAGACCGGCAGATCTCTATCTGCCGGGAACTCACAAAACGCTATGAGGAAAAGATGCGTACGACGTTGTCGGACAGCCTTGTCTATTATGGAGAAAATGAGCCGCGCGGAGAGTATGTGCTCGTGATTCATGGAAAAACCTTCGAGGAACTTGCCGAGGAGGCAAGAAAGTCCTGGGAGGATATGTCGTTAGAGGAACATATGCAGGTATATGAAAGCCAGGGGACACCGCGCAAAGAGGCGATGAAACTGGTGGCAAAAGACCGCGGCATGAGCAAACGGGATGTATATCAGGCACTGCTGAAGGAAGAGTAGATTCGTCACTTCTGGTAAAAATCTTTCAGATAATCCTTTACGATTTGAAACGGTGCCGGGCCGATCGAAAGCACTGCCTGATGAAATGAGATTTCATTATAATCACTGCCAAAGATTTCCTTTGCATAGTCCTTTAATTCCAGAAACTGCAGATAACCCACATAATAACGGAGATAATTTGCCGGTTCTGATATGATATAGCGGTAAATCTCTGCAATGGTGTCCGGATCGCTGATCCCGTAATCGTTCCAGAATTTTATCGTATCGGCAAGCGACCAGCCGTCATAATGGATGCCGATATCGGTCGAGGCATAAAGGCTTAAAAGGGCAGACTGGTTTAAGGCGAGAAGCGTTGCGGCATCCTCCCTCAGCCCGGCATAATGATAGGACATCATCTCCACATAGGTCGCCCAGCCTTCCACATATCCCGGATAGTTTAAAATACTGCGTATCGCCGGCAGTCCGGACTGATAGGACATGATCGTCTGATACAGGTGGCCGGGAAAACCCTCGTGGGCGAGCGTTGTGAAATACCGCATGGTGGATGCATCCGTTTTTGCATTGATATAGATTGAATTGGCATTGTAATCATCAATTGGTGCAGTGATATAATAAGCCGGTGCAAGATAATCTTCCATACATTCCTCAATAGGACTGACGGTGTAAGAGACATCCGGAGCCTTTGGAAAATCTGCCTGCATCTGTTCTTTCAACTGTTCTAAAACAGAGGCGGGTTCTGCATAGGAAAGAGAAGCTTTCTGTGCATCCTTCCAGAGAGAGGGATTTGAATCCGTCAGGGCGGCCGCTTCACTTAGATCAGAAAGTCTTTTCTGACCGATCATAGTCTGTATATCCGCAATCGAATCCGCACAGCCGGTATTTTCGTAGACAAGGTATTCGTAATAATCTCTGCCGTGTTTCAGATAACAGAGCCCTTTTTCATTTTTTCCGCTGCCAAGCAGGCTGGTTAAGGAAGATGCCAGTGAAGTATAGGCAGGGAAAATCACTTCTTTTACAATCTTTTCATTTTGTTTTTTATAGGCGGTCTTCTGTTCATCTGACAGATCCTTAAAAGCATCCACTTTTTTATTGAAAGTTAAGATCAGATAATGATCGTCCCCATCGTCTGCAAAACGGGAACACTGTTCGATCACACTTTTACAGATGGCATCGGACATAAAGAGCCCGGCGGCAGCTTTTTGTTTTTCAAAAGCAATGATCTGGTCAAAATAGGAACCGGTCAGGGGCAGCAGTTTCAGGTAAGTTTTGATGTCATCTTCGGAGGAAAAACGATACTCTTCATAAAGTACTGGAAGCTGTGCCTGAGTGCCGGAGGAAGGGTTTAAGTATTCTTCATAAAGTGAAAAATCAGTCCCCTTTTGCTCCATGGCAAGGTAATCCGACAAAATATCGTAAGTCAGCTGCCGGGTTTTGGAAAGTTTTTCGCGGTCAAAACGTTTTAGGGCGGCAGTCGTGTTTTCCAGGGCTGCACGGTTTTCATTTGCTGCCTGACTGGAAATACTGCCAAGTGAAATTGGAACTTCTGTGATTCCGTAAGATTCCGGGGAGGAGAGGGAAAAATGAAGGTTTATGGTATTCTGGGCAGCCTCCGAGCGGAAAAGCTGCAGTAAAAACTCGTCAAAGGCATTCGCGGATGAGCTGTCTGTGCGTTGATTGTCATTATCAGTGGATTCAGAAGAAACGGAATCTGCCTGATCCGGTTCATATCCGGAAGAGATACGGGCAGACTGATCCGGAGCATGCCTGGAGAAAGCGCATCCGTCTGAGAAAACTGTGGGGAAAACGACCAGCAAAATGAGAAAAAGTGTGGATATCCGGCTTAAGCGTGGAAATTTGTGAAAAATATCAGAAAACCATATCAAAATAAAATACCTCAGTTAAAAAATCCAGGTGTTAGTGATATATATGTTGACATTTGGAAAAAATAACTGAAAAAGTTCTATATGAATAATGGTACATATATGGCGGCATATAGAAATAAAATAAAAGAAAAACCGGAGAGGTACATATGAATTATCTCTGGGCATTTATGATCTTGACAGGCGTTGTATTTGCTGCATTTCACGGCACACTTCCGGCGGTTACGCAGGCAGCGCTTGACTCGGCAAAAGAGGCGGTAACACTCTGTATTACCATGATGGGAGTGATGTCTTTCTGGGTTGGACTGATGAAAATCGCTGAAAAAACAGGTATCATTGCAGGATTGTCAAGGCGTCTTGCGCCGGTGCTGCATTTTCTGTTCCCGGATATTCCAAAAGATCATCCGGCAAATAAATATATTGCTACCAATATGATTGCAAATATATTCGGACTGGGATGGGCGGCAACACCAGCCGGATTAAAAGCGATGGAGGCGCTGGCAGAATTAGAAAAAGAGCGTGGAAATAAAGCATTTTCAGATGAAAAAACAAAAAAAGGAGAGCGGACCGCCAGCAGCGAGATGTGTGATTTTTTGATCATCAATATTTCATCCCTTCAGATCATACCGGTAAACATTATTGCCTACCGCAGCCAGTATGGAAGTGTGAATCCGGCGCAGATCGTCGGTCCGGCACTGATCGCAACGACATGCAGTACACTGACTGCGATTATTTTTTGTAAAATCAGACAAAATATTTACAAAATCTGACAAATAATTCGTTGTACTATTTGATAAAAGACATTATAATAAGAATAGATTTATGTGTAAGACAAATCCTCAGAGAAAGTGAGGGATACCAATGAAAAAAAATAAGATCTTGATTGTAGATGATAATAAGCTCAACAGGCAGTCCCTGGCTGATATTTTCCGTAAAGCTTATCAGATCGTAGAGTCAGAAGACGGGAAAAAGGCACTGGAGTATCTGAAAAAGGATAAAGGACTTTCGGTAGCGGCAATTATACTGGATCTTATTATGCCTGTAATGGATGGATTTGCTTTCCTGGAGGAATTCAAAAAACACAGCGAATATAAGTATATTCCGATCGTCATTGCGACAACGGAAGACAATGTGGAAAATGAAAAACGCTGTCTGGAGTATGGGGTATGGGATTTTATACCGAAGTCATTCCACCGGGAGATCATCTGGTTTCGTGTCATGAACGCTATCAAAAGGAGCAAACAGCACTTTTTAGAGTATGATTCCCTGACAGGAATTTATAACCGTCAGATGTTTTACCAGAAGACGAGGGAGATGCTAGATGACAGTAAGGATCAGACATTTGCATTTATCCGGCTGGATATTGACCGGTTTAAAATGATCAATTCTTTCTATGGTGCGGCAGAAGGAGACCGTCTGTTAAGATGTATGGCGCACAATATCTGCGGTGTACTCAGTGCATATAAGACGTATACTTATGGCAGATTAAATTCCGATGTTTTTGGAATCTGTGTTGCGGTAGAAAAAGAACAGGATGCACTGCTGATCGCCCAGAAGATCCGGGAACAGGTGAAGAAAAACGGGGAGCTGCGCTGTTATCTTGAGACGTCGGCGGGATGTTATATTATCCGGGACAAGGAGATGGAGGTATCGGCAATCTATGAGCATGCTGTAATTGCAGCACAGGAATGCAAGGGGCAGTATATGCATCATGAGGCACTCTACACGGAACAGATGGGAAAAGAGATGCAGCGGGAGCAGCAGATCATAAACGAAATGGATACGGCACTTGAGGAAAAACAGTTTGTCGTTTATTTTCAGCCGAAGTATGAGTTAGATGGTTATACGCCGCGTGGCGCGGAAGCACTTGTACGCTGGAAAAAACCGGATGGGACGATGGTTTCACCGGGAGAGTTTATACCTGTTTTCGAGAAGAACGGTTTTATTATAAAACTTGATTATTATGTGTGGGATCAGGTCTGCCAGCTTATTGCCACGGCGTTAAGAGCAGGACGTAAGCCGGATCCGATCTCTGTGAATGTTTCCCGTGTCAACCTTTATAATCCCAATTTTTTAGAGTCACTGGTCAATCTTGTGGAAAAATACCGGATACCACCGGAGTACCTGCACTTAGAACTGACGGAGAGTGTTTTTTCCGATACGGAAAATGTCATCTTAAATGCGGTGAATTATCTGCACAAGGCAGGATTTACAATTCTGATGGATGATTTTGGAAGCGGATATTCATCTTTGAACGTGTTAAAGGACATTGATCTGGATGTGCTGAAAATTGATATGAAGTTTCTTTCCAAAGGCAAAGATGATGGGCGCGGAGAAAAGATCTTAGCGGCAGTTATCCAGATGGCAAAAGCGCTGGATATGCCGGTCATTGCAGAAGGCGTTGAAGAAAAGAAACAGGTACAGATGCTCAAGAGACTTGGCTGTAATTATATTCAGGGATATTATTTCGCAAAACCAATGCCACAGGAGGATTATGAACGTCTGGCGCGAAAATCGCATGAATAATGTGAATCGCTGATACATATAATAAACTAACAGCAGCTTCGGGAAGTGTCCTATGCAGATAATGATGTTTTTATCCGATATCATGATACCACTTCTGATTTTTTTGATTATCGGATATGGGCTGTTGTGCAGGCACAATATCTACGAAGAGTTTATCGAGGGAGCGAAAGACGGATTTGAAACAGTCATAGGGATCATGCCAACACTGATCGGACTGATGGTTGCTGTTGGAATCCTGCGTGCGTCCGGATTTCTGGAATGTTTTTCAAATGTATGTGCTATTTTCACAGAAAAGATCGGATTCCCGTCCGAACTGCTTCCGCTTGCTGTTGTGAAAATGTTTTCATCTTCGGCGGCAACAGGATTACTTTTAGACATTTATAAGGAGTATGGAACAGATTCGCTTTTAGGGCGTATGGCATCGATCATGCTAGGAAGTACGGAGACGATTTTTTACACGATGTCTGTTTATTTCATGAGTGTAAAGATTAAAAAAAGCCGGTATACGCTTGCCGGGGCATTGGCTGCAACGGCAGCAGGAATGGCTGCGAGCGTAGTGCTGGCAGGAATGATTTGACAAAAAGAAAAAAAGGTCTATAATAATGTTATGTAAACGAACAGGGCATTTGTTCTGTTGCAATATCGCGGGATGGAGCAGTCTGGAAGCTCGTCGGGCTCATAACCCGAAGGTCACAGGTTCAAATCCTGTTCCCGCAACTAAAAAACAGTAGTTTAGAGCTGCAGAAAGCAGATTGCTAGACTACTGTTTTTTGATGATAAAATTTAGCAGTATCGTAGGTGGCAAACCTTGAAAATGCATCGAAAATATACTAGAATTATGCATGATAAAGGTATATTACAAAAGGGAAGGTGAACGGTTATGCAAAAGCTGAAAGACATGAAGATAAAAAAGCGGTTAAATACCGGATTTAAAATGGTAACAGGCATTGCGACGATCGCAGCAGTGCTTGGAATTATTGCAATGCTGGTCGCGTCTGGCCGATATGAATATGCGATGACTAATTATGGATTCTCGCAGGGAGATATCGGTAAGGCAATGGTTACATTTTCAGAGACGAGAAGCGCCCTGCGTGCTGTTGTTGGATATGATGAGGAGGACATGATCGAGGCACAGGTATCGCTGCATGATCAGAAAAAGGAAGCCTTTGAAACATATCTGAAAGACATAGAAAGTACCATGGTTTTCCCACAGGCAAAAGAGGCATATAATACGTTAGTTACGGATCTGGACGGCTATTGGGATATTGATGCAGAAGTTTTAGAGCTTGCAACATCATCTTCGGATGATGGTTATTTAAAAGCACAGGAAATCGACACCGGTGAACTCTCACCACAGTATGACAAAATTTATCAGGATCTGGCAACACTGATGGATCTGAATGTACAAAAGGGTGATGCATCAAAGGCATCATTACATAATATGGAGCTCATATTTATGATCGTGATCATAGCGGTGATCGTGGTCTGTATTGTGATTTCCATCCGTATCGGAAATACGATAGCTGTAGATATAGAAAAGCCTCTGACAGCTTTGGCAGAACGTCTGAAATCATTTGCAGAAGGTGATCTTGACAGCCCGTTCCCGGAGAGCGAGGCAGATGACGAGATCAAAGAGATGATCTTAGAAGCAGAACAGATGGCGCATAATCTGAACCTGATCATTACGGATGCAGGGGAGCTGTTAGGAGAAATGGCGGCTGGTAATTATGCTGTCGGAACCAGGAACGAAGATAAATATGTCGGAAAATTCGTAGCCTTAAAAGATGCCATGAAAAAGATGAACCGTCAGATGAACAGTACGTTACAGCAGGTTGAAGATGCTTCAAAACAGGTTTCTGCTGGTTCTGAAAATCTGGCAGAATCTGCACAGGCACTGGCAGAAGGGGCAACAGACCAGGCAGGTTCCGTGGAAGAACTGACGGCAACGATCACGAACATTACGGACAATGTCAATGCCACGGCAGAAAAGCTTGAGGCATCGCACCAGAAAGCAAGCCAGTATGCAAAGCAGGCAGATAACAGCCGCGAACAGATGACGGCTTTGACGGATGCTATGGGACGGATCAATGAGACATCAACCAAAATCGAAAATATTATTTCTGATATCGAAGATATTGCAAGCCAGACGAATCTGTTATCCTTAAATGCAGCGATCGAAGCTGCCCGTGCAGGGGAAGCGGGAAAAGGATTTGCGGTTGTTGCGGACCAGATCAGGAAACTGGCAGAGCAGAGTGCGCAGTCAGCAGTTGATACCCGCCAGCTGATCGAAGGTTCCCTGCAGGAGATCGCAGAGGGGAATAAGGCGGCAGAAAGCGCTTCTGCGGCATTAGAGGAAGTAGTTGAAGGAATCAAAGAGATCGCTGAGGAATCAAAGATGTTAAGCGAACAGTCGGCAGAGCAGGCAAGAGCGATGGAACAGGCAGAATCAGGGGTAAACCAGATCTCAGAGGTGGTTCAGTCAAATTCTGCAGCAGCACAGGAATCATCTGCAACCAGTGAGGAGCTGTCTGCACAGGCAGTGTCTTTAAATGAACTGGTGGGACAGTTTGTCCTGAGAAAGGATTGATCATGTCAAATATAGAAAAGTTCTTAGAAATGGTACAGGAGTCAGATAATATTGTATTTTTCGGGGGAGCAGGCGTTTCTACCGAAAGTGGCATCCCTGATTTCAGGAGTGTGGATGGACTCTATAATCAAAAATATGATTATCCACCGGAGACGATATTAAGTCATACCTTTTATATGAGACATACAGAAGAATTTTACCGTTTTTACCGTGATAAGATGCTATGCCTTGATGCAAAACCAAATGTGACACACCAGAAACTTGCAGAGTTAGAGGCTGCGGGCAAGGTAAAGGCCGTCATCACACAGAACATTGACGGACTGCATCAGATGGCAGGAAGCAGGCATGTTTTAGAGCTGCATGGCAGCGTGCATCGCAATTACTGTCAGAAGTGTGGAAAAGGATTTGATGCGGAATATATTTTAAAATCCGGTACAGAGATTCCTCTGTGTGATGCGTGTGGAGGTAAGATCAAACCGGATGTGGTGCTTTATGAAGAGGGATTGAACCAGCAGACCTTAGAGGATGCTGTATTTTATATCAGCCATGCAGATGTGCTTATCATTGGTGGAACTTCGCTGGCAGTATATCCGGCTGCAGGATTGATCGACTATTACCGGGGAAACAAGCTGGTGCTTATCAATAAATCTACAACACCGATGGATGGCAGAGCAGATCTTTTAATCCAGGCAGGGCTTGGTGAGGTGTTTTCACAGATCCGGTAAACAGAGCAAGTACTATTTTAAACGTCTAAAAAGGAGAATGTATGCGTTTACTGATAAAACAGAGAGTGTTTTCATGGTCAGATACTTATGATGTCTATGATGAGGAGGGCAATGTACGGTATTTTGTCAGGGCAGAGGTGTTTGCACTTGGACATCAGATCCATGTCTATGATGCGGCACATGTTGAGGTTGGAATGATCCGTCAGAAGCTGTTTAATCTTCTTCCGGTCTTTGAAATTGAAACAGGTGGGATCAAAAGAGGACAGATCGAAAAACAGTTTACCCTGTTCCGGCCGAAATATGATATTGATTTTAATGGATGGCGTGTGGAGGGAGATTTCCTTGGCTGGGATTATGATGTATATTCCGGCTGCAGTTCCATTATTCATATTTCAAAACAATTACTCCACTGGGGTGATACGTATGTGATCGATTTTACCAATCCGGGCGATGAACTGCTTGGAATGATGCTTGTGATCGCAATTGATGCAGCAAATTGCTCGCAGAATAAATAGTATAGGAGAATAGAGAGGATTTATGGATAAATATGAAGTTGGTGATGTGGTGCGGTTGAAAAAGCAGCATCCGTGCGGCAGCAGTGAATGGGAGATCCTGCGCGTGGGTGCAGATTTCAGGTTGAAATGCTTAGGCTGCGGGCACCAGATCATGATCGCAAGAAAACTTGTGGAGAAAAATACCAGAGAAATCCGCAAAAAGGAAGCTAAGCAAGGAAGCTGAGTAAAAAGTTCTTGCAAACTATTGATTTTTATGATAAAATATATCTTCGTGATATATTATTAAATTCCTTGCTCACTCATATAAGAGCGGGCCAGAGACCAAAAGGAGGAAAATTCGCATGAATAAGTATGAATTAGCGCTTGTTGTTAGTGCAAAGATCGAAGACGATGCGAGAACAGCTACCGTAGAGAAGGCAAAAGAGTACATCACTCGTGCCGGTGGTAACGTAACAGAAGTAGAAGAGGCTGGTAAGAAGAAATTAGCATATGAGATCCAGAAGATGTCAGAAGCTTTCTATTATTTCATCCAGTTCGACGCTGCATCTACTGTTCCGGCAGAAGTTGAGCGCGATGTCCGCATCATGGACAATGTTCTTCGTTTCTTAGTAGTAAGAAAAGACGAGAAATAAGATTCTTTGAACTGACAACGGTTTGTTTGATAGAAGAGAGGAATCGTATATGAACAAAGTTATTCTTATGGGAAGATTAACCAGAGACGCAGAGATCCGTTATTCTCAGGGCGAGAGTGCTACTGCGATCGCAAGATTTTCACTTGCAGTAGATCGCCGTTTCCGCCGTGACGGAGATGATCAGAATACAGATTTTATCAACTGTGTTGCATTTGGCAGAACAGCAGAGTTTTTGGAGAGATTCGGACGTAAGGGAACAAAATTCGTTCTGGAAGGTCGTATTCAGACTGGCAGTTACACCAACAAAGACGGACAGCGTGTTTACACGACGGACGTTGTTGCTGAGAATGTAGAGTTTGCAGAGAGCAAAAATGCCAGCGGCGGCGGAGACAACTCCGGTTTTAACCCTTCCGACAGACCGTCACCGAGCAGTGCAGCAGGTGATGGCTTCATGAATATTCCGGATGGAATTGATGAAGAGTTACCATTTAACTAATGGAGATCATAACAACAGGAGGTAATTATCATGGCTTTCAATAAAGCAGCAGACAAAGATGGCGCACCAATGAAGAGACGCCCGATGCATAGAAGAAAAAAAGTTTGCGTTTTCTGTGGAAAAGATAACGTAATCGATTACAAAGATACAAACAAATTAAAGAGATACATCTCTGAGAGAGGAAAAATCCTTCCTCGTCGTATCACAGGCAACTGTGCAAAACATCAGAGAGCTCTTACAGTAGCTATCAAGAGAGCTCGTCACGTTGCATTAATGCCGTACGTATGCGAATAAATTCGCAGCGAATAAATTCGTAGCGAGTAAACTCATAGTGAATAACAATATGTGATGAATAAAACACCGTGCAGACGTTTGAAACGCTGGCACGGTGTTTTTTGGTGCGCTTGCGGCGCACGTCACTAATGGATGAAAGTTCCTAATCCGCCCTAGTAGTGAAGGATACAGCCATAAAATTACATTAAACAAGACACAGGCCGGAATGAAAAAAGGTGAAACCCTTACATTGAAGGCGGTTGTTACACCGTCGAAAGCAACAAATAAAGCTGTAAAGTGGTATTCATCCAACACAAAAGTTGCTGCCGTTGACAAAAACGGAAAAGTAAAAGCGTTGCAAAATGGAACTGCCACGATCAAAGCGACAGCAAAAGACGGCAGTGGTGTGAGTGCTTCCTGTAAGATCACGGTAGGTTATAAGATCACTTATAAACTGGGTAAAGGAAAAAATAACGACCAGAATCCGGAGTATTATTACAACCAGAAAATCAACTTAAAGGCAGCTTCAAAGAAAGGTTATGCATTTAAAGGCTGGTATACAGACAGCAAGTACACAAAGAAAATCACAACGATCGCAAAGAACAGTAAAAAGAACATTACTGTATATGCAAAATGGGAAAAAGTTGTTGTGAAAAAGGGAGCTGTAAAGAAAGTGACAGTGACAGGAACATCAAAAACCTTAAGCAAACTTTCAAAAGGCAAGAACTATTATGTAAAAGTGCGTGCTTATAAGAAAGATTCCACAGGCGCAAAGGTTTATGGAAGTTTCAGCAGTGTGAAGAAGGTAAAGATCAGTAAGTAGCCCAAAAAGTAAATTTATAATATATGTCATGTGGTAAAAACATGATAGAAAGTGGAGAATTTTGTTTTTTGCAGGATTCTCCACTTTTTTAACTCATGATAATGGATGTCTGCAGAGAGTGTATTCTATTATTTGTCCGGTTTTTTTCTATAAAAATTCCCCTATTTTTAATATTTGCTCATGCTAACATAAATTTGTAACTGTCAAAAATATATAAAAGGAGGAGAACGGGGTTTGAAACGAAATTGGAAAGCAGGGGTATGCGTAGCTTTATGCAGTGCTATGGTTTTTACCGGGATAGGACCGGTGCTGACACCATATCTTGAAAATGCAGTTGTCTATGCAGATGAAAACGAAAATTCAGGGGTAAAAAAAGTTTTTACTGCAGATCAGCTGAAAGTGGCATGGGGAGACGCGGATTATGAACTCGCAGATGGACAGTGGAAATTGTCTTTTGCAAAACAGTATAATCAGGTGAAATGGTCGTTGCCGGAGAGTATCGAAATGTCACAGGTGAATGCTGTTACATTTCAGGTGGCGGATCAGAAAGTACCGATCAGTCTGAAAGTATACAACGGTGGAGATGATGCAACAGCAGCTAATACACAGTACGGATTAAGCGGACAGACGGAGTATACGATAAATCCATCGGGGGATGGCGCTATTGATGCAGTCGGAATCATGATAACGGAAGATAAACCGGAAAATGCAACGGTAAGTCTTGTGAGCGTGACCTTTGAACTGAAAGCAGGAGCAGGCGATGCAAAACTGGGGAATAATATTATAAAAAACGGTGATTTTGCAACGTCTGATGCGGTGGAGTCATGGAACAGTGCAGCCGGAGAATCGGTTGTTTCAGTTGCAGCAGAGGAAGAAGAGATCGCAGATTCCGGTCTTAAAACATACGGTGTACTTACACGTAATCAGGAAACTGCCACCCCTGGGGATTGTTTTTCGCAGGATATCACGGATGCGGTTGAAAAAGGGGAAACATACAAATTCTCATTCTGGGCGAAATTGTCCGATGATTACAAAGATGCTCCGGAAGAGCAGAGAAATGTGGAGTTTGCACCATTCTATGTTTCCGGTGGTGAGGCAACATATCTTGGAAGTTATTCAGCAGGTATTTTGTCAGGAGACTGTACAAAGACATTAAAAGCTGGAGAATGGACAAAATATGAGGGAACTTTCAAAATACCGAAAGCTGCAGATCAGGTGGTCATCCGTATTATAGAACAGGGAACCAACTATGGACAGGGCGATTGCGTAAAAGGGACTTACTATGTGACCGGTGTGTCCATGAATAAGATTGAAAGAGAAAAGCCATCTATTGAGAAGGACATCCCGGACTGGAAAGAAAGTGTGAAAGCTGCTTTAGGCAATGATGTAGTTGCCGGCACAGCAGTGACCGGTGATGAGATCAATGATGATACGCTGATGGAACTGGTGGAAAAACACTTTAATGCGGTTACACTTGGAAACGAATTAAAACCGGATGCATTGTTCAACTATCAGTTAGAGGATAAAGTCAACACAAAGACGATCCAATTTAAAGGACAGGATCTTGAAGTCCCGGTCGTAAATGAAGCCGGTGACAGCTTGGACTTTTCACGTGCAGATAAATTAATAAATAAAATCTGTGAGTGGAATAATGAAAATCCGGATAACAAAATCCGTATCCGTGGTCATGTCCTTGTATGGCATTCCCAGACACAGGAATGGTTTTTCCATGAAAATTATGATAAAACCAAACCTTATGTGGACAAAGAGACCATGAACCGCCGTCTTGAATGGTTTATTTCAAGTGTCTTTGACCATTACTTCGGGGAAGCTGCAAATGGAAAATATGACGGATTATTTTATGGCTGGGATGTTGTAAATGAGGCTGTCATTGGAAACTCTTACCGTACAGATACCGTGAGTGCAGCGGAAAGTCTCGATGAGATCCGTCATGGAAATAATTCAAGCTGGTGGCATGTATATAAGAGCAACGAATTTATCATCAATGCCTTCAGATATGCAAACCAGTATGCACCGAAAAATGTAGAGCTTTATTACAACGATTTTGGTGAGACAGATAATACAAAATGTGAGGGTATTGTAAAACTCATCAATGATGTAAAGGCTGCCGATGGAACCAGACTGGATGCATTTGGCATGCAGGCACATTACAGTGTGGATAGTTTTTCTGCCACGCAGTTTAAAACAGTGGCTGAAAAATATGCAAAAGCTGCAGGAAAAGTACAGCTTACAGAGCTTGATTTTAAATCAAGTGCATCTTATACATCAGGTATGGCAACAAAAGAGAGCGAGTATACTAAAATTGCATATTGTCATAAACAGTTATTCGATGCGATCAAAGGCTTAAAAGCAGATGGTTCGAACGTTTCCGGATTGACCGTATGGGGGGTCATCGAGCCAAATTCATGGTTACATGAACAGTCTGGTGTTGGTGGTGGTGCAGACGGCTCTGCGCAGTGCCCATTGCTTTTTGATGGAAATTATAAAGCAAAACCTGCGTACTGGGCGTATGTAGATGCATCCAGACTCCAGCCGTCAATTCAGGATGTAGTTGCTGCAGAGAAAAAAGGTGATGCAGTGACAGGAAAGACATACAGTATCATGCAGAATGATATCACGGCTTCCTTTATTTCGATGTGGGATAAAGATGGTCTTACCGTGCAGGTTACGGTAGAAGATGCCGTAAAAGATGATAATGATGCAGTTGCTGTTTATGTGGATTCTGCAAATTCCGGAAAAGATGACATCACACCAGTGACCGTAACGGTAAAAAGAAGCGAGGCAGCAGAAGTAGAAAATGGTTATCAGGCAACCATAAAGGTACCGTTATCAGGACTTTCCGTTGCAAAAGTGATCGGAATGGATGTTGTGGTCACAAATGGGGATAAAACAGCCGCATTTAATGATTTGACAGGAAAACAGGGAACAAGCAGTAAATATTACGCGAAAGTAACGATGAAACCAGGGGTGGAGAAAGCTGCCTATGGTACAGTTACCGTAGACGGAGATAAAGATGCGGTATGGGATAATGCCGGAACCATTCCGATTACAATCAATCTCGGCTCCAATGTTTCTGCAAATGCGAAGTTACTCTGGGATAAAGACAATTTTTATGTATATGCCGAGATCAAAGATCCTGTCCTTAATAATACCAACGGTGATGCATGGGAGCAGGATTCCTTAGAAGTATTTATCGACGAAAATAATGGAAAATCCAACTCTTATGAAGACGATGACAAGCAGTACAGGATCAGTTATGTAAATGATCACTCATTTAATGGAAAAAAGTGCCTTGAAGAGAATATGAAGTCTGTGGCAAAAATAACTTCTGACGGATATGTTGTTGAAGCGTCATTTAAATGGACGGATATCACACCAAAAGCCGGAGATGAGATCGGACTTGAATTTCAGATCAATGATGCTGATGCAAGTGGCAAAAGAATTGGTACATTGAGCTGGAACGATGAAACAGGAATGGGATGGTCTAAACCGGAAGTATTTGGTACTGTAAAACTTGGAGAAATTAAAAATGCTCCGGAGAAAGATACAGAAAAGAAACCGGAAACAGAAAAGAAAGAAGTAAAAGTTAAAAAAATCACGTTAAATAAAACAAAAGCCGGAATGAAAAAAGGTGCAACGCTTACATTAAAGGCTGTTGTTTCACCATCTGATGCAGATATTAAAGACGTTAAGTGGACATCTTCCAACAAAAAAGTTGCGACTGTTGATAAGCATGGAAAAGTAAAAGCATTGAAAAATGGTGTGACCACGATCACGGCAATGGCAAAAGATGGAAGCAGAGTAAGCGCGTCCTGTAAGATCACGGTAGGTTATAAAATTACCTATAAGTTAGGAAAAGGTAAAAACAGCAGCAAAAACCCGGAATATTATTACAATGAAAAGGTAAATTTAAAATCTGCTTCCAAAAAGGGATATGTCTTTAAGGGCTGGTATACAGACAGCAAGTATACAAAGAGAATTAAAACAATCTCAAAGAGCAGCAAAAAGAATCTTACTTTATATGCGAAATGGCAGAAAGTGACCGTAAAGAAATCTGCAATTAAGAAAATGAAAGCTGTTTCGGGAAGAAAAGCAAAAGTTACAGTCCAGAAAGTGGACGGTGCAGCCGGATATCAGATCGTTTATTCTACGGATAAGCAATTCAAAAAGAATGTAAAGAAAGTAACAATATCAGGCACATCAAAAACACTTGGAAAATTGGCAAAAGGCAAGACATATTATGTAAAAGTACGTGCTTATAAGAAAGATTCCACAGGAGCAAAAGTTTATGGAAGTTTCAGCAGTGCAAAGAAGATAAAGATCAGTAAGTAGTTCCCAAATAAATTTAATATACCCGTCATACAGTAAAATGTGTGGCACACCGGAAAGAGGATTTTGCAACTAAGTTGTGAGGTCCTCTTTTTGCTTTGCATGATAGGTGTGTGTTTTTCCAGTACCATAAACAGGAATCGGAATTGATAAAATTTAAAATGTCAACCGATTAACATAAAACACAAGGCTTCAATAGTCCTTTCTGCCCATAAATGATTAAAAATGCAAAATATATGTTGTGAATATGTACAAAAATAGAAGCGATTATTTGATTATAACTGACAAATCGTATGTCAACCGATTGACATACGGAGAAGGCTGTGTTAAAGTAAGGGCACAGTAAGGACAGCAATGACGGACAGAAAAAGAATTAGTAAGTTTGGGAACGGGAACCTATCATATTTTTAGAGAAAAAAGAGTGGAGGAGAAACAATGAAAGCAAAAAAAGTAGTAGCAGTATTCATGACAGCAGCAATGACAATGGGGATGTTAGCAGGCTGTGGCAGCAACAGCAATTCTGGCAGCGCAAATACAGGCAGTAACGCAGGAAGCAACGCAGCGGACAGCAGCGATGCCAGTGAGAGTACAGCAGCCGGAACTGAGAGCACAGGGAATATCGACACCGCAGATTTAGCAGGAACACAGATCACGATGTTAAACAGTAAAGGTGAAATCCAGACAGCACTTGAAGATATGGCAGAGGCATTTAAAGAGGAGACAGGAATCGAACTTGAGGTTCAGGCATGCGGAACCGGTGAATCTCCATATACGAGAGTGACAAGTGCATATAACTCAGGAACAGCACCGACCATGGCGATCTTAGACACCACAGACGTTGTTGCACTTGCTTCCCAGTATGCAGTCGATCTTTCCGATGAGGAGTGGGTGAAAGAATGTGTAAACCAGACCACACAGGTGGATGGAAAAGTATACAGTTTCCCATTCTGTGTTGAGGGTCGTGGAATCATTTATAATAAAGCAGCGATCGAGGATACTTTAGGGGAAGATTTCGATCCATCCACGATCAACTCCTATGATGCATTAAAAGAACTTCTTGAGAACCTTCGTGCAGGCGGCATGGAGAATCCGGTCGTTATATCCAAAGAGGACTGGTCCTTAGGAGCTCATCAGCTTGGATTTATCTATGATGCTTATGACGGAACCACAGAGGGAAGTGCAAAAGTGATCGATGAGTTGAAAGCCGGAACATTAAAAGCAGAAGATTATGACAGATTTAATGAGTTCATGGATACATTTGATCTGTTAAGCCAGTACAACATCAACGGAGAAGATCCTTTAGGTGCTCTTTACGATCAGGACCCGATCTTCCTGGTTGACGGTGATGCAGCTCTCTGGGTAAACGGATGCTGGGCTTGGCCGAACTTAAAAGAGGCAGGTGCTTCCGACAGTGATGAGTATGGATTCCTTCCATATGTTTTAGGAAATGACACTTCTGATTTTGCAAACAACGGTATTCAGGCAAGCGCAAGCAAACAGTTAATGATCGACGCAGAGCAGTCCACACCGGAGCAGCAGGAGGCAGCAAAAGCATTTATCAACTGGCTGGTATATTCTGACAACGGACAGAAAATGTTAGTAGAAGATGCAGCAGTGATCCCGGCATGCAAAAACAATACATATGAAGCGTTAGATCCGCTTGGAAAAGACATCCAGGCAAAAATGGCAGCCGGAAACAGCTATTCATCCAGCTTTATCGCACCGTCTGATCACTGGAGCGTACTTGGCGCTTCCATGCAGAAATATCTTGGCGGACAGTGCACAAGAGATGATCTTGCAGCAGATATCGACAACTACTGGACATCACAGAACTAATATCTGCGTCGCTTTTTGCAGCAGGTCGCTTGGAAATAAAAATTGGTATTTGAAAAGTAGTTGGTTTTGAAGAATGAAATGCAGCATCCCGCCGGAACATCCGGAAGATAAAATATCTGACGGCAGGTTCCGGCGGGGTATCAGAAAGGAATTAGGGTTATGGGTAGAAAAACGGGAGAAAAAATTAAAAATCTATGTATCTTTGCACTGCCGGGATGTTTGATTTTCTGTGCAGTTGTCATACTGCCTTTCCTGTATGGTTTTTACCTGACACTGACCGATTGGGATGGAGTCAGCAAAGTAAAAAATATCGTCGGCGTGCAGAATTATATTTCCGTATTTAAAGATACGGCATTCTGGTCCTCTATGGGACTTACTTTAAAATATGTAGTTTTATCGGTAATCTTAGTCAATGCAGTAGCATTCCTTTTAGCGTATGCACTGACAAATGGAATCAAAGGTCAGAAATTTTTCCGTGCCGGCTTCTTTACACCGAACCTGATCGGTGGTGTCGTACTCGGATTTATCTGGCAGTTCGTATTTTCAAGAGTGCTTGTAAACATGGGAAAAAGCACAGGCTGGGGATTATTTTCCACTTCCTGGTTAGCAGATCCGAATAAAGCATTCTGGTCCATGGTGATCGTTACAGTTTGGCAATTATCCGGTTATATGATGTTGATTTACATCGCCGGTTTCACAGGGCTGTCCACAGATGTGCTTGAGGCAGCCAGCATAGATGGGGCAACAGGTCTCCAGAAAATGAAGAGCATTATCTTACCGCTGATGGTGCCGTCGTTTGTTATCTGCCTGTTTCTTACCTTATCGAGAGCGTTCATGGTTTATGATGTAAACCTGACATTGACAGGCGGTGAGCCTTACGGTTCCACCAGACTGGTTGCGATGCATGTCTATGAAAAGGCATTCACATCCAGAAATTATGGTGTAGGCCAGGCTGAAGCACTGATCTTATTTATCATTGTTGCATGTATCAGCGGTGCACAGATCTATATCGGAAAGAAGAAGGAGGTAGAGGCATAATGAGCAGAGATTCAAAAGTAGGCGGGACAAAACGCCGTGTATTGGATGTTGTTGGCTTTACAGCGATCATTGTTTTATTCCTGCTTTATATGGTACCGTTCATTCTGGTACTGTTAAACTCCTTTAAACAGAAACGTGATATCATCAAGAATCCATTTTCCTTTATTACAGAAAAGGGATATACACTTGCAAACTATACAAAAGCATTTGAGAAAATGGAATTCATAAAAGCGTTTGGAAACTCCCTGTTTATCACTGGGTTAAGCACATTGCTCGTCATCATTTTTGCATCCATGGTGGCATATTATTTTACCCGTGCAAAAAATACATTTTCCAGAGTATTCTTTGCACTGATGGCAGCATCCATGATCATTCCATTCCAGGCGATCATGATCCCGTTAGTTTCCATTTACGGTTCCGGGCTTCATTTGTTAAACCACAGACTGACACTGATCTTTATGCATACAGGTTTTGCGTTGAGTATGTCAGTATTCATTTATCAGGGATTTATCAAGAGCGGTATCCCGCTTTCGCTGGAGGAGGCGGCATATCTGGATGGATGTACCAATGTACAGACATTTTTCAAGATTGTATTTCCACTGTTGAAACCGACCACAGCAACCCTTGTGATCTTAAATGTACTGGCATTCTGGAATGACTATCTGCTTCCTTCACTGGTGCTTGGAAAGAAAAACTTATATACACTTCCGTTATCCACCTATTCTTTCTATGGAACTTATTCTTCTGATTATGGTGTGATCATGGCAGCACTGGTACTTACTGTTGCCCCGATTCTGGTATTATATCTGTTCCTGCAGAAAGAAATCATTGATGGCGTGGTAGCCGGTGCGGTGAAATCATAAGTAGAAAGGGAGATTGATATGAAAAAGTTAGAAAATAAATGTATGCTGATTACCTATTCGGATTCAATGGGCCATAATCTGGCAGACTTGAACGAGATCTTAGATAAATATTTTAAAGATGCAGTAGGCGGTATCCATATTCTTCCGTTTTTCCCTTCTTCGGGAGACCGGGGATTTGCACCGATGGATTACCACAAAGTCGATCCGGCATTCGGAGACTGGAACGATGTGGAACATTTAGCAGAAAAATATTACCTGATGTTTGATTATATGATCAATCATATTTCAGCGCAGAGTCCATATTACAAAGACTTTCTGGAGAAAAAGGATGCGTCTGAGTATCATGACCTGTTCATCCGCTACAAAGATTTCTGGGAAAATGGGGAGCCGACCGAGGAGCAGGTGGATGCAATCTACAAGAGAAAACCGCGTGCGCCGTATGTGGAGGCACATTTTGCAGACGGAACATCTGAAAAAGTATGGTGTACGTTTGATGAGGAACAGATCGATATCAACTGTAAATCTGAGACGGCAAAATGCTTTATCCGCGATAACTTAATGACGTTGTGTGAACATGGCGCTGCAATGATCCGCCTCGACGCATTTGCCTATGCGACCAAAAAAGCCGGAACAAGCTGCTTTTTCATTGAGCCGGATGTATGGGAATTCTTAAAAGAGTGTGAGGATATCGTAAAACCTTACGGCGTGATACTTTTACCGGAAATCCATGAACATTATACGATGCAGGAGAAGATTGCAAAAGAAGATTACTATGTATACGATTTTGCACTTCCAATGCTGCTCATCAATGCTTTATACTATGGACAGACACAGTATTTGAAACACTGGTTTGAGATCTGCCCGCGCAAACAGTTCACAACACTTGATACGCATGACGGAATCGGTGTGGTAGATGTCAAAGATTTGCTGCCGGATGAGGAAATCGGGCGCACCAAGGAGGATATCTTTAAGTTTGGTGCAAATGTCAAGAAAATCTATAATACCGCAGCGTACAATAACCTTGACATTTATCAGGTCAACTGTTCTTATTATTCCGCACTTGGTGATGAGGATGATGCGTATCTGTTAGCGAGAGCGGTTCAGTTTTTTGCACCGGGTATTCCGCAGGTTTACTATGTCGGACTGCTGGCAGGAAAGAATGACTTAAAACTTTTGGAAGAGACGAAAGTGGGACGGAACATCAACCGTCATTATTATACAAAAGAAGAGATCGATGCGGAAGTAAAACGTCCGGTCGTGGCAGAACTTCTGCGCATGATGGAATTCCGTAATGCTCACCCGGCATTCGATGGAACGTTTGAACTCGAAAACAGTGACGATGATAAGCTTGTGATCGTGCGAAGAAACGGTGATGCGTGGGCAAAACTTTCCGCTGACTTTAAGGCGAAGAAGTTTGAGATCACTTATACAGAAGACGGAGAAGTTCGTGCGTTTTGAAGATAATTGCACAATAGGGGGTCAACGTTATCAGTAGTACGAATAAGAAAAATGCAAAATATGCTGACCAGTGAAAGATGTTATGTGCTTACAAGTGCTGGTTAAAAAGGAAAAATATAAGTAGGAGGTTGTAAGACATGGAAAAGGAAATATACATCAAAAAAGGGTGGCTGTTTATTCCGGTCTGTGCCACGTATGGCGAGCTGCCGTTTGGCGGCAAAAAAAACAACCGTATGCTTGAGATATTCTGCCGGGAGAATAACAGCGAAACAAAGCTGTTTGAGTTTCAGATCCCGGCGGGAGAGGCAGAGGATGAAACATACCCTGTCAGTTATTATGCCCGTTTTCCGGTAAAGCAATTTACCGACAAAACACTAATTCTAAGAGGGGATCTTGGGAAAGCTTTCTTTGACAGAATCAGAAACGAGGACGTACCTGAAACGGAAGAAAAATCTCTCCGTGCTACGCAGGGTGAGGCTTTCCGCCGCCCTTCGATTCATTTTACACCGCAGACCGGATGGATGAATGATCCGAATGGCCTTGTGTATGCAGAGGGCGTGTATCATTTGTATTTCCAGCATAACCCGTTTGATGTGCAGTGGGAAAATATGAGCTGGGGACACGCGGTAAGCAGGGATTTACTGCACTGGGAGCAGAAGGATGATGTACTTTTCCCGGATGAGACCGGAACGATGTTTTCCGGAAGCGGTATTGTAAATGATCGTAAGATGCTCGGACTGCCGGAAGATGCGCTGGTATTTTTCTATACGGCAGCCGGAAATAATAATAAATGGAGCGCAGGGAAACAGTTTACCCAGCGCATTGCATACAGTACGGATGGCGGGGAGACACTCCATAAAATTGACAAAGGTGTGCTTCCGACGGTTTGTAAAGAAAACCGTGATCCGAAGGTGTTCTGGCATGAAAAAAGCGGTGCCTATATCATGACACTGTGGTTAGAGGAAAATGATTTTGGCATTTTTCGTTCCACCGATCTGCTAAAATGGGAACAGACCGACCGCCTGACATTCAAAGAGGCGTGGGAATGTCCGGATCTGGTATGCCTGAAAGATGAAAAAGGAAATGAGACCTGGATGTTCTGGAGCGCAGACGGTTTTTACTTCTGGGGAGAGTTTGATGGATATCAATTTCAGACCGACGGTGTGCGTCATGCGGCATACATTAATAAGATAGCTTATGCGGCGCAGACTTACAGCAATACAGGAAATCGTGTGATCTCAGTTCCGTGGCTCAGATTTCCAAACCGGGGAAGGAATTATACCGGGGCGATGGGACTGCCGAGGGAGTTTTCCGTTGCATATAAGAACGGTGAAAAAGTGCTCAGGCAGGAACCGGTCAGGGAGTATGAGGACAGCAGGAAACCTGTGTATGACAATACAATGAAAAATGTCCGGCAGCAGGATACTGAAAATGAGGCACTGATGGCAGACACCGCAGCAAAAGTTGCAGATGAACATGTGTCAGCAAAGGATTTATTTCAGTGGAAATTTGCACCGGACACAGCAACGGAAATTCAGATTACCCGCGCAGAGTCAGAGGACATTTTAAGTGCCCGCATCAACCAGAAGACTGACTTTGTATACAATGCAAAAACCGGAGAGTTAAAAATCGGTGAAGAAACATTTGCAACAGGTGTCGGAATCCGTGATTTTTCTCTGCTTTTTGATGATGTGATTCTTGAAGTGACTGCAGATTGTGGTACAATCACAGGTATATTCGAACTGCCTGAAACTGCAGAAAAATTTTGCATGGAAAAGGGCAGTAGAGAGAAGATACAGGTTTTCGGGGAGGAAGTATGGCAACCTTAAAGGATGTGGCAAAGGAGACAGGGCTTACCGTAAGTACGGTCTCCCGTGTGCTGAATAACCGTGGATATATCAGCGAAGAAACGAGAAAAAAAGTATATGAGGCGATGAAGAAGCTCAATTACCGCCCGAATGAGGTGGCGCGTTCGCTTTCCAAACAGACGACGAACACGATCGGTGTGATCGTGCCGCACATCAGACATCCGTATTTTGCGGAGCTGATCAGTAATTTGGAGAGTCAGGCGTATCATTATGACCATAAGATTTTACTGTTTAACTCCCAGGAGAAAAATGAAAAAGAATGGGAGTACATGGAAATGTGCACGAGCAACCGCGTGGCGGGAGTCATTCTCTGCAGTGGAACGGTCGGCGTGGAAAAGTTTACCGGATTAAATGTGCCGCTGATCACGATCGAGCGTTATCTTGAAAATGGAACAGCGGAGGTGGAGTGTGACAATGAGCAGGGCGGACGTCTTGCAGCGCAGCATCTGATCGACTGCGGATGTAAACATCTGATCCACATCAGCGGTGTCCATGAAACTGCCATGCCTGCGGATGCGCGTGCAGTTGGTTTCCGTGCAGTCTGTGAAAAACAGGGTATTTCTTATAAGATCGCAGATACCACGGCGTTTGAGTATAATCGTCTCGAATACCATCAGATTCTGGAAAAACTGTTAAAGGAGAATCCGGACACAGACGGAATTTTTGCCAGCAGTGACCTGATCGCTGCACAGCTTCTTCAGGTATGCCATAAGTTAAATATTGATGTCCCGTCACAGATGAAGATTGTTGGTTTTGATGATGTCAATATTGCTTCTTTGACGACACCGCCGATCACAACAATTCATCAGCCGATCAGAGAGATGGCAAAGATGGCAGTGGAACTGCTTGTCCGTTCCGGCAATGGGGAACTTGTGCCGAACCGTACCACTCTGCCGGTATCACTTGTAGTAAGGGAGACAACTTAATTTAATATGTATATGAGCCAGATGTATAGCAGGAGGGAAAATCCTATGGAAGAAAAAAAATGGTGGAAAGAAGCGGTAGTCTATCAGATCTATCCGCGCAGTTTTATGGACAGCAATGGTGATGGTGTCGGCGATCTTCGCGGCATTAAGAGCCGGCTGTCTTATTTAAAATTATTAGGAATTGATGTGATCTGGTTATCCCCGGTCTATCAGTCCCCAAATGATGATAATGGATATGATATCAGTGATTACAGGGATATCATGACGGAGTTTGGTACATTAAAAGATTTTGATGAAATGCTTGCCGAGGCACACAAACTTGGAATTAAGATCGTCATGGATCTGGTTGTCAACCACAGTTCCGATGAGCACCAGTGGTTTGTGGAGAGCAGAAAGAGCAAAGATAATCCATATCGTGATTATTATATCTGGCGCGACGCAAAAGACGGAAAAGAACCGAATAACTGGGGATCCTGTTTTGGCGGATCAGCTTGGGAGTATGATCAGACGACAGATATGTATTATCTTCACATGTTTTCCAAAAAACAGCCAGACCTCAACTGGGAAAATCCAAAACTCAGACAGGAAGTCTATGACATGATGACCTGGTGGGGCGAGCGTGGAATTGACGGATTCCGTATGGATGTCATTACGATGATATCAAAAGATCAGCGTTTCCCGGATGGAATCGTGCATGGCAATGAAAAATACGGGGATTCTTCCCCATATGTCAACAATGGCCCACGTGTGCACGAGTATTTAAAGGAGATGAATCAAAAGGTAATCTCCAAATTTGACTGGATGACGGTTGGCGAGGGCGCAGGGGCAGGTGTCGAGGATGCAAAACGCTATGCCGGGGCAGACCGGGGCGAACTCGACATGATTTTTACGTTTGAGCATGTCAATCTCGGACAGACACAGTATGGAAAATGGAGTGACGGCAGTTTTGATCTGGTGGAACTCAAAAAGGTATTTGAAAAATGGGAGGATGGACTCGAAAGTGTGGCGTGGAACAGCCTTTACTGGGATAACCACGATCAGCCGAGAGCCGTGTCAAGATTTGGAAATGACAGTGAAGAGTATCGTGAAATTTCTGCAAAAATGCTTGCAACCTGTCTGCATTTTATGAAGGGAACACCTTATATTTATCAGGGCGAGGAGCTCGGAATGACAAACCGTAAATGTAAGGATTTTTCGGAATTTCGTGATATTGAGATCAAGAATGCATATCGGGATTTTGTCGGTGGCGGTATTTTAGATGAGGAAACCATGTTAAAATTTGTCAATGCTATCGGCCGTGATAATGCAAGATTTCCGATGCACTGGGATGACAGCGACAATGCGGGATTTACGACGGGTACACCTTGGATTTCTGTCAATGAGAATTATAAAAAGATCAATGCGGCAGCGCAGATAAACGATCCGGATTCCGTATTTTCCTATTATAAGAAGCTTATTGAATTGCGTCATCAGATGGAAATCATTGTGTATGGTGTATACGAGAGCAAAGCGTTAGAACACCCGGATGTGTTTGCGTACACCAGAACACTTGGAAATGAAAAACTGTTTGTAATCTGCAATTTCAGGGAGCAGGAGATGGATTTTGCCTTGGAGGACGGTTTTACCGGGGAAGAAGAGGTTCTGATCAGCAATTATAAAGATGTTATTCGAAATGAAAATGGAATTCATTTAAGACCATACGAGGCAAAAGTATTTTATCGTAAATAAGATCTGTATGGAAAGGGGACGGATTATGGCAATCAGGATAGATCAGGATCAGAAACTGATCACGCTACATACAAAAAATACGACTTATCAGATGGCTGTCGGTGCTTATGGACAACTGCTCCATCTTTATTATGGACCACGTTTGGGTGGTGATATGCGGTATCTTCTGACTTATTATGACAGGGGATTTTCCGGCAATCCGTATGAAGCAGATTGTGATAAGACATATTCCATGGATGCATTGCCGCAGGAATATCCCTGCTTTGGCAATGGAGATTTCCGCAGTCCGGCATTTATCCTGAAAAATGCGGATGGAAGTTACTGTGCCGATCTGCGGTTTGTATCCTGCGAAATTTGTGAGGGAAAATATCGGATACCGGGTCTTCCGGCAGCTTATGACGAGACGGGGACGGAGAGTGAGACTTTAAAGGTATATCTGGAGGACAAGCCAAGTGGCGTGCAGGTGACACTGCTTTATGGTATATTTGCAGAGCTCGATATTATTACAAGGGCTGTGCAGATTACAAACCGGGGGCAGGAGGCTGTTCATATTGAAAAAGCAGCAAGCGCTGTACTTGATTTTATGACCGGAGAATTTGATGTGATTCATTTTCATGGCAGACACGGGATGGAGCGGATCTTAGAGCGTACGCCGGTGGAGCATGGCAATCAGGTATTTGGAAGCAGGCGCGGGTCATCCAGCCATCAGCAGAATCCGTTTGTGATGCTGGCGGGAAAACAGACCGGGGAAGATGCCGGTGAATGTTACGGCTGTATGCTTTTGTACAGCGGCAATTTTAAGGCGGAGGCAGAAAAAGACCAGTATGAGCAGACGAGGCTTGTTATGGGCTTGTCCGACGAAATGTTCTCCTGGAAATTAGAGCCGGGAGAGACGTTTGATACACCGGAGACGGCATTTAGTTATTCGGCAAATGGTTTTTCAACACTTTCGTGGAATCTGCATCGTCTGATCCGCAGCCACATCTGCCGCAGTGCATACCGCGATACCAAAAGACCGGTTCTGATCAATAACTGGGAGGCAACTTATTTTGATTTTACCGGAGAAAAAATCATAGAGATCGCAAAACAGGCGGCGGAGCTTGGCGTGGAGATGCTGGTGCTCGATGATGGGTGGTTTGGAAAACGTGATGATGATCTGGCAGGACTGGGCGACTGGACGGTCAATGAGAAAAAACTTGGGATGCCGCTTGGGAAAGTTGCAGAAAAAATTCGTGGGCTTGGCATGAAATTTGGGATCTGGATCGAGCCGGAAATGGTCTGTGAGGACAGTGACCTCTATCGGGAACACCCGGACTGGGCATTTACCATTCCTGGACGAAAACCGGTGCGTGCACGCTATCAGCTTGTGCTCGACTATTCCAGAAAAGAAGTGGTGGACGGTATTTTTGCACAGATTGCGAAAGTGCTCGATGACACGAAGGCTGATTATGTCAAGATGGATATGAACCGTCATCTCACGGATATCTGGTCGAAAACGGCGGCAGAGCAGAATCAGGGTGCGATCCTGCACCGCTATGTGCTCGGTGTTTATGATTTTTTGGAACGGCTGCATGAACGTTACCCGGATCTTCTGATTGAGGGATGCAGCGGTGGCGGCGGCAGGTTTGATGCGGGAATGTTGTATTATACACCACAGATCTGGTGCAGTGACAATACGGATGCGGTTGAGCGTATTAAAATACAGTATGGAACATCCTTTGCCTATCCGTCCTGCACGGTCGGTTCCCATGTGTCGGCAGTTCCGAACCATCAGACCGGAAGAATGACAGAACTTGCGACACGGGCAGCAGTTGCCATGGCGGGCAGTTTTGGTTATGAACTGGACTTAAATCTGCTGACGGAAGAAGAAAAGGAACAGGTCAGAGAGCAGATCAAAAACTATCACCGTTTTGAGATGCTGATCCGGCAGGGAAGATATTACAGACTGACAGATGTCTGGCAGACAAAAGAATATGCCGCATGGGAGTATTGTGCGCCGGATGAAAGCGAAGCGCTGGTTACGGTGATAACGATGGATACGCAGTGTAATCCGGCAACAGAGTATGTGAAACTGCGGGGACTTGGTGAAGATAAAAAATACCGGGTGGAGGTTGTTGGAATGCAGACAGATGGTGAAAATGTGCAGCGGATCAATGGCACACCGAATGCGGTTGAGCCGGAGTATTTTACGGGGGCACAGCTTGTATATGCTGGTTTGCCGGTTCCGCGGCTTGGGAACGAGTATAAGTCGTGGCAGGTATATATTAAGGAAGTGTAAGGGAAATATCTGGAAAGGTGGATGCCGGAGGTGCTGTGAAGGCAAATTGAGCGAAGCCGGGGCGTGTTTTGTTCCGATGTCCGAAAATAAGAAAAGCTAAGTATGCCTGCGGGGGTGTGTGGCGGAGTGACGTGTGCGTCCTAAATGTGCCATCCGGGCACATTAGGACTTGGGCTGCCGTCCGTGGCAGCACAACACTGTGTGTTAACAGGCATACTAAGTTTTTCTAATTTTCTACCAAAGTCACAAAAGCAGCCCCGGCTTCGCTCAATTTGCCAGCCATTACCTTGCGGCACGCCTTTTGCGGAGATATTCGTCAGTCACTACCGAGAAGCCAGGGCGAAATCTGCCACAGACTGCAGGCAGTTGAGAGAACGGCACGGATTTATAAGAAGGTGCTGGGGAGCCGCCGGTACTTAGTGAGCGTATTTTGCTCACTTAGTATCCGCTGCGAGCGACAGGCAGCGAGAGCGTGCCTTCGTTAAATCTGTGCCGTTCTCTCAACGTTCCAACAAACCAAACCAGAACCTTGCATTAGCTTAACATAGCAGAAAGGAGCACATAAATGAACAAACAATATGATGTAGCCGCTCTCGGCGAATTATTAATCGATTTTACAGAAAACGGCACCAGCGGTCAGGGCAACCCGGTCTATGAGGCAAATCCGGGAGGAGCACCGTGTAATGTACTTTCAATGTTAAATAAGTTAGGTCATCGCACCTCATTTTTAGGAAAAGTCGGAAATGATATTTTTGGCAGACAGCTTCGTGCTGCCGTGGAATCAGCCGGAATTGATGTGAGCGGACTTCTGACAGATGAGGATGTGCGCACCACGCTTGCGTTTGTTGAGACAAAGCCGGACGGCGACCGCGATTTTTCCTTTTACCGGAATCCGGGTGCAGATATGATGCTCCGGGAGGATGAGGTCAGGGATGACATTATTGCAGATGCAAAAATCTTTCATTTTGGCACACTATCCATGACCAATGAACCGGTCAGAAGTGCGACAAGACATGCAATTAAAGTCGCAAAAGAAAACGGCGCGATTCTTTCCTTTGATCCGAATATCAGGGAGCCGCTCTGGAAAGACATGGAAGATGCAAGAACGCAGATGGCATACGGCTTATCCGTCTGTGATATCTTAAAAATTTCGGACAATGAGATCCAGTGGTTTTCCGGGAAAGAAGATTACACCGAAGGGATCCACATGCTGCAGCAGACCTATCAGATCCCGCTCATCCTTTTATCTATGGGAAAGGACGGAAGCAGAGCCTATTATAAGGATATGCTGGTTGAAGTTCCTGCATTTTTACAGAAAAACACGATCGAAACCACCGGTGCCGGAGACACCTTTGGGGCATGCTGCCTGCACCATATATTAAAGTATGGCTTAGATAACCTTACAAAACAGCAGTTAAAAGAAATGCTCACATTTGCCAATGCAGCAGCATCCATCATTACGACAAGAAAAGGTGCCCTGCGTGTCATGCCGTCGTTGGAGGAGATTCAGAGATTGTTGTAGGGTTTGGACGTAAGAGTAAAATGTCTAAAGGATTTCTTAAACTTCGCAAGAATGTCTTGGAATTGTGCATGGAATCATATAATATATATGATAAACCAAAACGGTAAGCAGTACGGACAGGTGGAGGACACATGAAAAAGACATTATGTATGGTATTTTTCCTGACAGTGCTGGCAGGTACGGCAGGCTGCGGACAAAAAAATACTGCAAATACAATGGAACAGACAGATACCCAGACGGAGAAAACATTAGAAGAACATTTCTTTTCGGCAGAGCAGGACGAACAAAACTACAATGTGATGGAAGAATATTCTGAGGATGAGGAATATCCGGATCTTGCAGCATTTCTGACGGAGTATTATCAGATTCCGGAAGAAGAATGCAAAGAGACACGGTATTACTATAATTACACGGATCTTAACGAGGACGGAACGGATGAGATCGTAGCGGTCACGATCGGAGATACAACATCTGATAATCGCGGGGATGCGGCACTTATTTTAAGACCGGGAGAAAATGGTCAGTTCGAGGTGCTTGGAGCATTTTCGCAGATCCATACTCCGGTAATGATCAGTGAAGATATGGAAAATGACTGGCATACGATCATTTTTCCAATTTATGGCGGTGGACAGGAATCCGGATTTATCAGCGCTGTTTACAGGGAAGAAACGGGGTATGAACTCGACGAGGAGAGTTTCGTGCGGGAAGAACCGAAAGTTTCCGGTGACAGGATTTTATCGGATAATCTGATCAATGATATGGATACCGATAATTATCTGACACTTGTTCCGCGGGATACGGAGAGCCAGAACTAAATACGACCGGATCAGGTCACAGACAGGAAAAAGGAATCGGGCAGAATGACTGCAACGGTTCCTTTTTTAAAAAATACTTTATCTTAAGAGGGCAAAATGCTATAATTGTTAGCAAAGACTATTCTAGGACGAGTGGAAGAATAAGCGGTGACATATGCGTTTTTGGTCACGGGTTTCTTTTTATTTAGGAGATTAGTATTATGAAAAGTAATAAAGTAAAGCTCAGAGGCAGATTTCGAAAATCTCTTTACTGGCCCATGTTCATGACGATTCTTCTGATATGTATGAATGTCGTGATCTATATGGATGACATACTTTCAGGTGTGATGTTTTCAATATTTACCGCAATTTATTTTGTGGTGTCCCTGATCGTGTATGTGAGAAATAAGCCGGTTTTAGTCAATGAGCTGATCAATTTTGCGACGCAGTACGGAACGGTACAGAGGCAGCTTTTAAACGAATTTGAGATACCATATGCGCTGTTAGACTACAATGCGAAGATTTTGTGGGTGAATGAACAGTTTACAGAACTGACCGGGAAAGATAAAAAATATCACAAGTCGATCACGACGATTTTTCCTTCATTGACAAAGGAATTTCTACAGAAAAATGAAGGGTCAGAATCAGTGAGCCTGAAATTGAAAGATCAGGATTTCCGTGTTTCTTTAAAAAGAATCTACTTTGAAGAGTTAAACAGTGTGGACAGTCTTGTTACGCTCGATGAAAGCAACGAATATCTGACAGCGGTGTATCTTTTCGATGAGACGGAAAAGAACCGTTACATGCGGGAAAACCAGGAACAGAAAATGGTTGCGGGGCTTGTGTATATCGACAACTATGATGAGGCGCTTGACAGCATTGAAGATGTAAAGAGATCGCTTCTGGTGGCGCTGATCGACCGGAAAGTCAATAAATATTTTACGGAACTGGATGCGTTAGTCCGCAAGATTGAAAAAGATAAGTATTTTGTTGTATTGAAATATCAGTATCTTGCAAAACTCCGCGAAGACCGATTCAGCCTGATCGAGGATGTAAAAACAGTTAAGGTCGGCAATGAGATGGCGGTGACACTCAGTATTGGTATCGGTGCAAATGGCGAAAGCTATACACAGAATTATGAGTATGCGCGTATGTCCATTGACCTTGCATTAGGACGTGGCGGTGACCAGGTCGTTGTGCGTGATGGCGAGGATATTACTTATTATGGTGGAAAGACGCAGCAGGTAGAGCGCAACACCAGAGTTAAGGCGAGGGTAAAAGCACATGCGCTCCGTGAGATCATAGAGAGCAGGGAGCATGTGATCATTATGGGACACAGCATCAGCGATGTGGATTCTCTCGGTGCAGCGATCGGTATTTACTGTGCGGCAAAGGTACTTGGCAAAAAGGCACAGATCGTGTTAAATGAGATCACTTCGTCCCTGCGCCCGCTGGTAGAGTGTTTTACCGAGGAAAAGGGATATCCGGCAGATCTTTTTATCAAAAATGAAGAGGCACTTATGCTTACCAATGAAAATACACTGGTGGTCGTTGTGGATGTAAACCGTCCGAGTTACACCGAATGTCCGGAACTGTTAAAGTGCACGCAGACCGTCTGTGTATTCGATCATCACAGACAGACAAATGAGGTGATCGAGAATCCGGTTCTTTCTTATGTGGAGCCGTATGCTTCAAGTGCATGTGAGATGATTGCCGAGGTGCTGCAGTATTTTTCCGAAAATATCCGTCTCGCTCCGTGTGAGGCAGACTGTATTTATGCGGGTATCCTGATCGATACCAACAATTTTATGACAAAAACCGGTGTACGAACCTTTGAGGCGGCAGCCTATTTAAGACGTGCGGGTGCGGAGGTGACGAGAGTGCGCAAGATGCTCCGCAACGATATGGCAGCTTACAAAGCGCGCGCGGAAGCAGTGCGTCATGCAGAAGTTTACCGGGGAGCATTTGCAATTTCCATCTGTCCGGCAGATGAGGTGGAGAGCCCGACCATCGTCTGTGCACAGGCAGCAAATGAGCTTTTAAATATTGTGGGGATCAAGGCATCCTTTGTTCTCACGGAATATCAGGGAAAAATTTATGTAAGTTCCCGTTCCATTGATGAGATCAATGTACAGCTTATTATGGAGCGGCTTGGCGGCGGCGGACACTTAAACGTTGCCGGAGCCCAGCTTACCAACTGCTCACTGCAGCAGGCAAAACATATCATTCAGGATACGATTGATGAGATGTTAAAAGAGGGCGATATATCAGAATAATCAGGAAAGAAGGTTTTATATATGAAAGTTATTTTATTAGAAGATGTAAAAGCATTAGGGAAAAAAGGAGAGATCGTGAATGTCAGCGACGGCTATGCGCGCAATGCGATTTTCCCGAAAAAATTAGGTGTGGAGGCAACACCAAAAAACCTCAATGATTTAAAACTGCAGAACCAGCACGCAGACAAAGTGGCACAGGAGCAGTATGAAGCTGCACTGGCACTTGCGGAAGAGTTAAAAGATAAAAAAGTTACCGTAAAAATGAAGGCCGGTGAGGGCGGACGTACATTCGGTTCCGTTTCCACCAAAGAGATCGCTGTTGCAGCCAAAGCACAGCTTGGCATGGAACTTGACAAAAAGAAAATGCAGTTACCGGAGCCGATCCGTACCTTTGGTGTGACAGAAGTTGCAATCAAGCTTCACCCGAAGGTAGTAGGTAAATTTAACGTACATGTAGTAGAGGAATAAGAATGGAAGAAACACTGATCAACCGCACGATGCCGAACAGCCGCGAGGCAGAACAGTCGGTCATTGGCTCTATGATCATGGACAAAGATGCGATCCTCACTGCAATGGAAATGCTCATCAGTGAGGATTTTTATTACAAGCAGTACGGGATCCTGTTTGATACCATGGTCGAATTATACAGCAAAGGACTTCCGGTCGATCTGGTCACTTTGCAGAATAAATTAAAAGAAAAAGATGTGCCGGCAGAGATTGCAAGCTTAGAGTTTGTAAGGGATCTGTTAAATGCAGTCCCAACCTCGGCAAATGTAAAATATTATGCACAGATCGTAAAAGACAATTCCATGCGGCGCAAACTCATCAAATTAAATGAAGAGATCGAAAATGAGTGTTACATGGGTAAAGAGAGTGTTGAAACAGTCATGGATATCACCGAGAAAAAGGTGTTTGATCTGCTTTCCACACGCGGCGGAGGCGGTGATTACGTGCCGATCCGCCAGGTCGTTATGAATGCGCTCGAAAAGATCGAGAATGCAGCCAAGACATCCGGCACCGTTACAGGAATCCCGACAGGTTTCATTGATCTTGACTACCGCACGGCTGGCCTGCAGCCGTCCGATCTGATCCTGATCGCGGCGCGTCCTTCCATGGGTAAAACGGCGTTTGTTCTTAACATTGCACAGTATGTAGCATTTCATGAGCATATGTGCACGGCGATCTTTTCACTCGAGATGTCAAAGGAGCAGCTTGTAAACCGTCTGTTTTCCTTAGAGTCAAGGGTGGATGCACAGGCACTCCGAACCGGTAACCTCTCAGATTCTGACTGGGAGAAGCTGATCGAAGGTGCCGGAACGATCGGTAATTCGGAGCTTATCATCGATGATACGCCTGGTATTTCCATCGCGGAGATGCGGAGCAAATGTCGGAAATATAAGTTAGAGCATGATCTGAAGCTGATCATCATTGACTATTTACAGTTGATGTCCGGTTCCGGCAGGGGATCTGATTCCCGTCAGCAGGAGATCTCAGATATCTCCCGTTCCCTAAAGGCACTTGCGAGAGAGCTTTCCGTGCCGGTGATCGCATTGTCCCAGCTGTCACGAGCCGTAGAACAGCGTCCGGATCACCGTCCGATGCTTTCTGACCTGCGTGAGTCAGGTGCGATCGAGCAGGATGCCGACGTTGTTATGTTTATCTATCGTGATGATTATTATAATCATGATTCTGAGATGAAAGGAATCTCGGAGATCATCATTGCCAAACAGAGAAATGGTCCGATCGGTACCGTCAACCTGGTATGGCTGCCGCAGTACACGAAGTTTGCGAATATGGAAAAATAATAAGAAATGCTCAGGCTGCCGAAAGGTTAACCTGAGCATTTTGCTGTTTGCAGTAAAAGGTGTAGCTAAATTTTTGAGTGGAAAATTGCACAAGGCGTATATCCGTTTTGTTCCAATGTCCGAAAATAAGAAAAGCTAAGTATGCCTGCGAGGTGTGTTCACAGAGTGACGTGTACGTCTTAAACGCACCATCCGTGGCGCGTTAAGACTTTTGCTGCCATCCGTGGCAGCAAAACACTGAGCTTAGAACAGGCATACTAAGTTTTTCTAATTTTCTACCAAAGTCACAAAAGAATTTTACGCTTTGTGCAATTTACCAGTCGCTGCATTTTGACACACCTTTTACTGCCAACAGCGAATATTTCGCGGTTCCTGTCGGAATAAGACGAGCGATTTTCGTTGTAGGCTTCCTTTTAAATGCTTATAATATAGGTTAGCAGGTGAAAGGAAGGAGAGGAACCGGAATGGAAAAGGTACGTTACATGATTTCCGACGCTGCGAATATTGTAAATGTAGAGTCACATGTATTGCGTTACTGGGAGGATGAACTGGAGCTTAATGTTCCGCGAAATGAACTTGGGCACCGGTATTACACAAAGGAAAACATTCAGGAGTTCCAGAGGATCAAGGAATTAAAAGAACAGGGATATCAGTTGAAAGCGATCCGTATGATCGTACATAATATGTCACCTGATGCGCAGGCGGAAGTTGGCGCGGTGCATCCGGGAGAAAAACAGGATCTGCACCAGGTCACATGCACTTCGAATGAAAAAGTCATAAAACCGGAGCAGCAGCCGGGTGCACAGGTTTCACATATTCCGGATGGATATGCAGTAAAAGCGGATCTGCCAGTGGCGGCGGGACAGAATACACCACGGTCTGCACAGAATGAGAGCCAGAGTGTCCTTGACAATACCGACAAGATGGCACAGTTTACCGAGCTGATGACGCAGATCGTCGGAACAGCGATCGCTGCAAATAATCAGGAATTAAGCCGCTGTATCAGCGAAGATGTGGGGGAGCAGGTCATCAAGGAAATGAATTATCTCATGAGAGAACAGGATGAGGCGGACGAGGAACGATTCCGGAAACTGGATGCAGCGATCCGCGGTAATCTGAAAAAGAAAGAACCCAAAAAGAGATGGGGCAGAAACAAAAAAGAGAAGGCATAAAAAAACGCTATTGCATTAGAGTGTGATTCTGGTGCAATAGCGTTTTTTATCATTCTCCATATCCGAAAATAATTATTTTCTCTTTCAGATCATCAAAATAAGGAAGAAGCTCCGGAATCATGCGGCACAGTTCAATGGCACATTCCTGATTATAATGATGTGATTCGTCATTCCGGAGCCGTAACATGCGAAGCCATGCATTTTCATCTTCGATCAATCCACGCGTAAGGGCAGCCATAAGAATCAATTTTGGAGAACCGGTTCTGCCTTTATCGACACCTTCTGACTCCAAAACGTATTTCATTGCTTTCCACGATAATTCAAAAGTCAGGCAGAAGGTGTTGACACAACCGCTTAAAACAATTTTGTTTTGCGTATAGTCAGTAACGGAAGCTTCATGTAAAGTATCAAGGCTTGAAAAAAAGTTTTCAATTTTTCGGTTCATTTTCCTGTCCTCTCATATAAAATATGTCCGTCATTTAAAATATCTTTCATCAAAGGTTCACTTACCCTGCCGTCCAGATCAATAATATCCATGTCAAGCAGCGTAAATTCATTGTATTTTAATTCGGCAAATAAACGGTCAAAGTTATCAGCTCCTTTAATTGCAAGGTCGATATCACTGTAAGGTCCGTTATCTCCTCTGGCACGGGAGCCAAATAGAATGACTTTATTTGCATTATATTTTTTACAGCAGGCTATAATATCTTTTTTTATTGCCGGGTCTAATTGACACATCGAATCAATAACACTCCATTTTTAAATTTTTATTATTCATGACTATTATAACTGATTTGCACCGTTTGCGCATCATATAATTTGTGCAGCATAGTTTATGTAACCGTCTGATTTTCTTGACAGCAGCAAAGATGTGGATCATTTTCTGGAAAATGTTACAGATACTATCTGAAAATAAAAGAAAAATGTATTAAAAAATGTTACAGATATCATATAAAAATTAAAAGAAAAATGTACTGAAAAATGTTACAATATACATTGAAAAACAAAGAAAAAATGTTAATATAAGAGCAGAGAGTTGGAAATCCTAATATTGGAGGATGGAAATGCTGAAAAGAAAAGTGTATGAGGATCTTCTAAAATGGAAAAAGGAAGCCAATGGAAAGGCTTTGTGTATTATAGGGGCAAGACAGATCGGAAAAACAACACTGATCCGTGAGTTTGGAAAAAATGAATATGAGCATTTTGCAGAACTGAATTTTGTGACAGACCAGAGGGCAGCAGATATTTTTAATGATAAACTGACAGCGGAAACAATTATCACGAATCTGACAGCGTATCTTCAGACACCGTTAGAACCGGGAAAGACACTGATTTTATTTGATGAAGTTCAGGAATGTCCAAGGGTACGGTCTGCGATCAAATTTCTGGTAGAGGATGGAAGATTTGATTATATAGAATCCGGCTCACTGCTTGGTGTGCGGTACAAGGATGTCACATCTTATCCGGTTGGCTTTGAACAGATTTTACCAATGTATCCGCTGGATTTTGAGGAATATTTGTGGGCGAATGGCATACAGAATCATACACTGCAGTATTTGAAATCGTGTTATGACAAAAAGGAAAAAGTATCTGAGACAGTACATGAGACACTTTGCAAACTTTTTTACAGTTATCTTGTAGTTGGAGGAATGCCAGAAACCGTACAGATTTATGTTGATACGCATGATATTGCAAAAGTGGTGCTGAATCAGAGAAGTATTTTAGATCTTTACCGCCTGGATATTGCAAAATATGCTACGGAAAATGAAAAAATAAAGATCAAGGCAATATTTGACAGCATTCCCGCCCAGTTAAATGAGAAGAACCGGAGATTTAAATTAAACAGTATTAACGCTTCCGCAAGGCATATCAGGTATGAGGACAGCTTTAACTGGTTAGCGGATGCGGGCGTTGCGTTGCCATGTTATAACGTGACAGAACCACAGGCACCGCTGCAGTTAAGTGAAAAACGAAACCTGTTCAAACTTTATATGAATGATGTTGGACTGCTTTGTGCTTCCTGTATGGAAAATATCCAGTTTGATCTTCTCATGGGGAATGTTGACGTCAATATGGGAAGTATTCTGGAAAATGCATTTGCGCAAAATCTGAAATCGAACGGTTTTGAACTTCATTATTATGATTCTAAGAAAATTGGAGAATTAGATTTTGTATTACAAAAAGGACTTCACACAGAACTTGTAGAGATTAAGTCAGGAAATGACTTCAAAAAGCATCTGGCAATGGATCATGCAATGAAAGTAGAACAATGGAAGTTTGAAAAAAATATTGTATTTTCAAAATCGAATGTGGAGGAAGAAGGGGAAATCCTGTATTTACCATGGTATATGATCCTGTTTTATAAACAGGAAAGGGAACCGGAAAAGATGATCTATGAGATTGATCTAAGTGGACTTGTCTAAGTAAAAAAGAAGCTGTGAAACATAGTTTCACAGCTTCTTTTTGCGGTTTCCCGCAAGAGTTTTACTCGCAAAAAACTCTTTAAGTATTATTCCTCGCTGATAGCTCCTGTTGGGCAAACCCCTGCACATGTACCACAGCTTACACAAGCGCCTGCGTCGATTACGAACTGGCTGTCTCCCTGAGAAATAGCTCCTACTGGACACTCTGGCTCGCATGTACCACAGCTTACGCAAGAATCAGAAATTACGAATGCCATTTGTATTCCCTCCTTAAAATAGAATCATAGACTCGCTACCGCTTCAGTAGCTTTAGATTATTCTAATACAAAAAAGAGGGTAATACAAGTCAAAACACGAAAAAACCGTGTACAAAAATAAGCACAAAGGAATGTGATAGCAAAATAGAGCCGGATATACACAAACGGTACATGCGGCTCTTTCGACCAATTATTTTTATCAGAATGTAGAAAAATGATACAGCGTCTTGGAATGGAACGGTGCATCCGGGTGTAACACGATACTTGGGAAGTTGTCGTGGTTGATCGCATCCGGGAAATGCTGTGTTTCTAAGCAGACGCTGGTGCGGCTGTCATAGATTTTACCGTTTTTGCCCGGCTGTTTCATCGGCTGGCTGGCAACATAAAGCTGCATGCCCGGCTGATCGGTAAAGCAGGTCATCCGGATACCGCTTTCTTTGGACTGTAGTACAGCTGCTTCGCGAAGACCGGTTCCGTTGATCACAAAGTTGTGGTCGTAGGTGCCGAATTTGTGCAGCTGGTCATAGTCTGAGTAGTAGGATTTGCCAATCGTGTGCATCACTCTGAAATCAAACGGTGTATTGTCGACCGGGATCAGTTTTCCGGTAGGCGCCTGCGAATCGTCGAGTTCTGTGACAGAATCTGCATCGATATACAGTTCGTGAGAAAGAATATCACCGCTTCCCTCACCGTTTAAGTTAAAATAACCGTGGTTTGTGACGTTAAGCAGGGTGTCCTGATCTGCGGAAGCTTCGTATACGATCGAGAGCTCATTGTCCTCAGACCAGCCATAAGTAACGGTCAGAGTCAGATTACCAGGATAACCCTCCTCGCCATCGGCGGAAATCATAGTAAGGATCAGTTTATCATCTTTGATTTTTGCATCCCATGGTTTGGAGGCATAACCGATCAGACCTCCGTGAAGGTGGTTGGTACCGCAGTTTACGGCAAGATGGTATTCTTTTCCATTTAAAGTAAAATGACCGTCTTTGATGCGGTTTGCAACACGTCCGACAACAGCACCAAGACTTGCGTCATCATTTTCATAGGCGGACATGGTGTCCATGCCAAGGCAGACATCTGTTGGATTGCCATTGCGGTCCGGAACGACGATCTTTACAAGACGGCATCCGAAGTTAAGGATCTCTACATAGGCACCTGCCTCGTTTTCAAGATGGTATATATTAATATTTTCTCCTGTGTTAGTTGTACCGAAATCAGATTTTGTAATTTTCATGAAAACCCCTTTCCAAACATAACTGTTTGCAGATGAACAGTAATAATTATGCCACATTTACGGAAACATAGCAAGTTACAGTTCGGGTTCTATGGTAATTTTGCTGGAAAATCAAGGAACAAATCCGCGAATTATGCACACTCTGTTGCCTATTTGGATAAAATGTGCGATAATATAAATGTTTGGGAAAAATAAAAATAAGAATTATATTAGAAAAGAAGTAGTGATATATGCAGACAAAATTAATAAAAATAGACGCAGACGCTCCGAATAAGGAGGATATGCGGGAGGCGGCAGAGATCATAAGATCCGGCGGTCTGGTAGCATTTCCGACCGAAACGGTTTACGGACTCGGGGCAAATGCGCTTGATCCGGAGGCGTCCAAACGGATCTATGCGGCAAAGGGACGGCCTTCAGACAATCCGCTGATCGTTCATATATGCAGATTTGAAGAGCTTTTATCCATTGCGAAAGAAGTTCCGCCGCAGGCAGAGAAACTCGCAGATGCGTTCTGGCCGGGGCCGCTTACCATGATCGTATGGAAGAATGAAAAGGTTCCATATGAAACGACCGGTGGAATGGATACGGTGGCGATCCGTATGCCGAATCATCCGGTTGCGCTTGCACTGATCGATGAGAGCGGCTGTATGATCGCGGCACCGAGTGCGAATACTTCCGGAAAACCAAGCCCGACAGAAGCGGGACATGTGGCGTTAGATCTGGATGGTAAGATACCGATGATACTGGATGGGGGGCCGGTTGGAATCGGCATCGAATCTACGATCATTGATCTGACGGAAAAAGTACCGATGATACTGCGCCCGGGTTATATTACAAAAGAAATGTTAGAGGAAGTGCTCGGGGAAGAGGTACGCATTGATCCGGGCATCATTGCGTCGGATTCCACAAAGAAGCCGAAAGCGCCCGGAATGAAGTATAAACACTATGCGCCGAAGGCGGATCTGGTATTGGTTGAGGGAGAGCAGGAGGCTGTTGTTGCAAAGATCAATGCACTGGTCAGGGAAAAACAGGCGGCAGGACTTAAGGTCGGTGTTGTTGCAACGGATGAGACGGAGTCCTTGTATCAGGCAGATTATGTGGTGACGATCGGAGCAAGAAGCGATGAGGATGCCATTGCCAGACATTTGTACAAAATATTGCGTGAATTTGATGATTGGAATGTAGATGCGATTTATTCAGAGAGTTTTTCAACACCGAGGATCGGTCAGGCGATCATGAACCGGTTAATGAAAGCAGCAGGACATCAGGTGATTCATGTTTGATGGGAGAAGGAAGGATAACGCATGAAACAATATAATCGAATCCTGTTTGTCGCGGAAAACGGAACATGCCGCGCGCCGATGGCAGCAGGCATACTTGGGGAGTATGTATTAAAACATCCGGTTGAAATCGGTGCGAGAGGAATGGTCGTTTTATTTCCGGAGCCGCTCAATCAGAAAGCGGAAGCAGTCATGATCAGCAATGGGATCAATCTGGATGGCTATATGTCGGCACAGCTGACGGAGGAGGATTTTACAGAGGACACATTAGTTCTTGTTATGGAACACGCCCAGTTAGAAAAGGTTCTGGAAAAATACGAGAGAGCCAACCCGGAGAATGTATATGTTCTCACGGAACTTGTCGGAGATGAACTGGAGATTTTAGATCCGTATGGCGGCAGTCTGCAGGCATATGGGCTATGCTATGAAACAATGAGAAAGACCATCAAAAAGCTGGTCACTCTTTTAAATGAAGAAAGTAACGAAGGAAGCGGGGAAAATTAAAATGGGAAAAATCGTAGTAATGGATCATCCGTTGATCCAGCACAAAATCGGTATCATCCGCAGAGAAGAAACCGGATCAAAAGATTTCCGTACATTAGTCAGCGAGATTGCAATGCTGATGTGTTATGAGGCAACCAGAGACTTGAAACTTGCAGATGTGGAGATCGATACACCGATCTGCAAAACGACTGTGAAAGAGTTAAAGGGCAAAAAGCTTGCTGTTGTACCGATTTTACGTGCCGGTCTTGGCATGGTGGATGGTATGCTGGCAATGATTCCTGCAGCAAAAGTCGGACATATCGGACTTTATCGTGATCCGGAGACATTAGAGCCGGTAGAGTATTACTGTAAACTTCCGGCAGACTGTGCAAACAGAGAGGTGTTTGTGGTAGATCCGATGCTGGCAACCGGAGGTTCTTCCTCGGCAGCCATCCAGATGTTAAAGGACAAAGGAGTTAAAAATATCCGTCTGATGTGCATTATTGCAGCACCGGAAGGTGTGAAGAAAATGCAGGAGGATCATCCGGATGTAGATGTATACATTGGAGCTTTAGATGATCATTTAAACGAGCATGGTTATATTGTTCCGGGACTTGGAGACGCCGGAGACCGTATTTTTGGAACAAAATAACAGTACAGGTTACGGAAAGCTTTGGAGGTTGGCATGAGCGGCAAAAGGAAAGATTATATCAGCTGGGATGAATATTTTATGGGAGTTGCGGTACTTTCGGGAATGCGTTCAAAAGATCCGAATACGCAGGTGGGTGCCTGCATTGTCAGCGAAGATCACAAGATACTCTCGATGGGGTATAACGGATTTCCGACTGGCTGCTCGGATGATGAATTCCCGTGGGAGCGGGAGGGAGAGCCTTTAGAAAATAAATATTTTTATACAACGCACAGCGAACTCAATGCGATCTTAAATTACCGCGGAGGAAGCTTGGAGGGCGCAACGATCTATGTTACGCTGTTTCCCTGCAATGAATGTGCAAAAGCGATCATTCAGTCGGGAATCCGCAGGATCGTGTATGACAGCGACAAATATGAGACAACACCGGCAGTTGTGGCATCCAAAAAGATGCTGAATGCGGCTGGGGTCGTGCTGCAGCGCTATGAACATACAAACCGCAGGATAGAACTGGAATTATAGAAGGTGATAAATAATAGAATGCTCAGTCCGTGAACATTCTATTATCATGAATAAAAAGAGCATGTATACAGAAATCTGGCATACATGCTTTTTTTGATTCATAGGAAATTACGTCCTGTGAATTAAAAAGCCCTCCGGGCGGGATGCGCATCTCGCGGAGTAGAAGTTAGCTGTAAAGAGCATGTAAAAATTAAAATATTTATTAGTAAAAAGGAAATATTATCTATACAAAATGACGGATATTTGATGGACAAAATGGCGAAAAATGTTATAATGAATAAAGATTGTACTTTATGGAGGAACGATGTAAGTGAGAAAAAACAGAAAGGTATTTCAGGCACTGACACTGATCCTGCAGTTTGGACTGAATATGATCGTTCCGATCGTGATGTGCACTCTGTTTGGTACATGGATCGGCAGGAAATATGATATGCTCTGGATCGTGATCCCACTGTTTATCATGGGAGCCCTGGCGGGATTTACCAACATTTTTAAAATGGCAAAAAAGATTTACGGACAGGACGGTGGCAGAAAAAATGTTACGAAGGATCAATGATGCATTGCCGGGACTTGTTTTGGGAATTATTGTGTATGGAGTGATCGTGGAACTGGCGGGTGTCTGGTTTGTCACAGATAAAGTCAGGTACACCACAGGACTTCTGATCGGTATCAGCTTAGCGTGCGGTATGGCAGTCAACATTGCGACCGTGTTAAGAGATGCGGTGGAACTGTACGGCGAGGACAATGCAAAGAAGAAGATCGTTGCAAAATCGCTGCTCCGCTATGCTGTCGTTGTGATCGTTTTCTTTGTTATGATGAAATGGAATCTGGGAAATCTGATCACTGCATTTATCGGGGTATTGGGACTTAAGGTATCTGCGTACTTACAGCCCTTTACACATAGAGTAATACAAAAACTGCAAGGAAGAGGTGATGTATCTTCAGACAGTGAAGATAATAATTTCATATGAGGGAGGTGAGAGAGTGAATCACGCAATTCTGATGTCATCCGGAGCCGAAAACATCGACTTTATGATACATGGTATCGTTCAGTATGAGATCTTCGGACACAAAGTCTGGATCACGACATCGCATGTCTGCATATTGATCGTTATGCTCCTTATGATGGCGCTTGCCATTGCAGGAAACCGGGCGATCAAACATGCAAAGGAGATCCCCGGGGGATTTCAGAATGTTATCGAGCTGATGGTAGAAATGCTGGATAACATGGTAAACGGCACCATGGGAAAAGTGGCAGCACCGAAGTTTGTCAACTATATCAGTACCATTTTTATCTTTATTCTTATGAGTAATATCTCAGGTCTGTTTGGATTAAGACCACCAACGGCTGACTATGGTACGACACTGGCACTTGGTCTTATTACATTCTTCCTGATCCATATCACGCAGTTTAAGAATCTGCCGATCAGGCAGATCTGGACAGATATGTGTTCCCCATTGCCGCCATGGCTGCCAATCTGGTTTCCGATTAATGTGATCAGTGAGATCGCAGTGCCGATTTCATTGTCCTTGCGTCTTTTCGCAAACGTATTGTCAGGAACCGTTATGATGGCACTGGTTTATGGACTGCTGAGCAAAATAGCAATCATCTGGCCGGCAGCACTCCATGTATACTTTGACTTGTTCTCAGGAGCAATTCAGACGTATGTATTCTGTATGTTGACAATGACATACATTGGTCAGAACTACGAACAAGAATAATAATATTTAGGAGTAAAATCCTCTCCTCACGAATGAGTTCGGATTTTGCTTCGCAAAACAAGGAGGATTTATATGAATATCACAGGACACGATTTAATTATGGCATGTTCAGCTATCGGTGCAGGTCTGGCAGTTATCGCCGGTATCGGACCTGGTATTGGACAGGGTATCGCAGCAGGACATGGTGCAGCAGCAGTTGGACGCAATCCGGGTGCAAAAGGAGATATCATGTCAACCATGCTTTTAGGACAGGCAGTTGCAGAGACAACAGGTCTTTACGGACTCTTGATCGCAATGCTCTTACTGTTCGTACAGCCTTTAGGCTAATGAATGGCGCTCCATTCTTGGAATAAAAAAATTGGAAAGGAGGCCGAACCTTGGAGGAAATGACAAGACTTTTTGGACTGGATTTTCAGTTACTGCATGATGTGGTTTTGATGGCGTTAGCAGTATTTTTCTTATTTTTATTCATGTCCAAGATGTTGTTTGAACCGGCACGCAAGCTGCTGAATGACAGAAAGAACCGTATCGCAGCCGATATTAAGACTGCAGAAACGGACAAACAGGACGCAGCAGCACTCAAAGCAGAATATGATGCGAAGTTAAAGGAAGTCGATAAAGAGGCAGAGCAGATCTTAAGCGAGGCCCGCAAGACGGCGCAGAAAAATGCAGCCCGCATTGAGAGTGACGCAAAAGAAGAAGCGGCGCGCATCATAAAGAGAGCCAACGAAGAAGCAGAGCTTTCTAAGAAGCGTGCAATGGATGAAGTAAAACAGGAAATGGTCACAGTTGCATCCATGATGGCGGCAAAAGTTGTTGCAGCAAATATCGATGCGACCGTGCAGGATACGCTGGTAGAAGAAACATTGAAAGAAATGGGTGATTCGACATGGCAAAGCTAGTATCAAAAACATACGGTGATGCATTGTTTGAAGTTGCGCTAGAGAGCGGAAGGATGGATGAATTCCGGGATGAGGCAGTGGCAGTAAAAGCCGCTTTGAATGAGAATCCTGAGCTCTTCAAATTAATGAGTCATCCAAAAATCGTTAAAGAAGAAAAAGTAAAAATCGTAGAAGACATATTTGCAGAAAAGATTTCCGCGGAGTTTGTTGGACTGCTCCGCCTGATTGTAGAAAAAGGTCATTTCGCAAAAGTGGATACGGTGCTGGATTATTTCATTGACTGTGTCAAGGAGTATAAGAACATCGGAACCGCTTATGTGACATCGGCAATGGAATTATCCGAAGCGCAGAAAGCAGCAGTGGAGAAAAGATTGTTAGAGACTACAAAGTATGTGAAATTTGAGATGCATTATGCAGTGGATTCCGCACTGATAGGCGGAATGGTAATTCGCATCGGCGACAGAGTCGTTGATTCCAGTGTCCGGACCAAATTAAATGATCTGACACGCGAATTGTCAAAAATACAGTTGAAAGCAGGTGAATGCGCTTCATGAATTTAAGACCAGAAGAAATAAGTTCCGTAATTAAAGAACAGATCAAAAGGTATGCAGCGCAGTTAGAGGTAGCTGACGTTGGTACCGTTATTCAGGTAGCAGATGGTATCGCACGTATTCACGGTCTTGACAACGCAATGCAGGGCGAGCTTCTGGAATTTCCGGGAGAAGTATATGGAATGGTATTAAACCTTGAGGAAGACAATGTCGGTGCCGTACTTTTAGGTGCGCAGCGCAATGTCAACGAGGGTGATACCGTAAAGACCACCGGACGAGTAGTAGAGGTTCCGGTCGGTGACGCCATGTTAGGACGAGTTGTCAATGCGTTAGGACAGCCGATCGACGGCAAAGGACCGATCGAGACGAACAAATATCGTCAGATCGAGCGTGTCGCATCGGGTGTTATTTTCAGAAAATCCGTAGATACACCGTTACAGACCGGTATCAAGGCAATCGATTCCATGGTGCCGATCGGACGTGGACAGCGTGAGCTGATCATCGGTGACAGACAGACCGGTAAGACAGCGATTGCGATCGATACGATCATCAACCAGAAGGGACAGGGCGTAAAATGTATTTACGTTGCCATCGGACAGAAGGCTTCCACAGTTGCCGCTCTGGTAAAAACATTGGAAGAATTTGGGGCAATGTCCTACACGACAGTGGTTGCTTCCACTGCAAGTGAGCTTGCACCATTACAGTATATTGCACCGTATGCAGGATGTGCGATCGGTGAGGAATGGATGGAGAACGGAGAAGATGTTCTCGTTGTTTACGATGATTTAAGTAAGCACGCAGCCGCATACCGTACACTCTCCTTGCTCTTAAAACGTCCACCAGGACGTGAGGCTTATCCGGGAGATGTATTCTACCTGCACTCAAGACTCTTAGAGCGTGCGGCAAGACTTTCCGACAAACTTGGCGGAGGTTCCCTGACTGCACTGCCGATCATCGAGACACAGGCTGGTGACGTTTCGGCATATATCCCGACAAACGTTATCTCTATCACCGATGGTCAGATCTATCTTGAGACAGAGATGTTTAACTCCGGTTTCCGTCCGGCGATCAATGCGGGTCTTTCGGTATCCCGTGTAGGTGGTTCCGCACAGATCAAGGCTATGAAGAAGATTGCAGCACCGATCCGTGTCGAGCTGGCACAGTACAGAGAGCTTGCAGCATTTGCACAGTTTGGTTCTGAGCTCGATGCCGATACGACAGAGAAGTTAGCACAGGGTGCCAGAATCCGTGAAATGTTAAAACAGCCGCAGTATCAGCCGATGCCGGTTGAAAAACAGGTCATCATCATCTATGCTGCAACCAGAAAATATCTTCTGGATATTCCGGTAGAACAGGTTTTACCGTTTGAAAAAGCACTGTTTGAGTATGTGGATACCAAATATCCGGATGTACCGGAAGCAATCCGCACAGAGAAAGTCATCAGTGATGAGACCGAGGCAAAACTCGTCAAAGCAATCGAAGAATGTAAGGCAGATTTCTTGAAATAAGCGTAACAAGCAGGACTTCGCCAAAAAAAGGAGGAAGTTGTTATGGCCTCAATGAGGGACATTAAACGAAGAAAAAGCAGCATACAGAGTACGCAGCAGATCACAAAAGCCATGAAGCTTGTTTCAACCGTAAAACTGCAGAAAGCAAAAAGCAGGGCAGAACAGACGAATCCATATTCGAACTATATGTACCAGACCGTTACTTCCATGCTTGCAAGATCAGGTGGGATCGATCATCCATATCTGAAAAAAGGTACTTCCACAAAGAAAGCGATCGTTGTGATCACATCCAACCGTGGACTTGCCGGTGGATACAACTCCAACCTGATCAAGCTGGTTACGGGAAGTGACTTTTCCAAAGATGATGTAGAGATCTATGCCATCGGTGGAAAGGGACGCGAGGTATTAGAACGCCGCGGCTATCATATCAAAGAGGATGACTCCTATATCATTGAGTCCCCGTCTTATGATGATGCGGCAGAACTCTGCAAAAAGGTGCTTGCGGATTACACCAATGGCACGATCGGCGAGATTTATCTGGTGTATACACATTTTAAAAATACAGTCGTACACGAACCGAAGCTGATGAAGCTGTTACCGATCGAGTTTGATGAAGAAGAACTTGGTGCAGCAGCAGAGGCAAACGTTCTGATGAATTATGAGCCGAATGAGACAGAAGCACTTGATATGATCATTCCAAAATACGTTACAAGCCTGTTTTATGGTGCACTCGTGGAGGCAGTTGCCAGTGAAAACGGTGCGAGAATGCAGGCGATGGATTCTGCAACGAGCAATGCAGAGGATATGATCAGTGATCTGACGCTCAAATATAACCGGGCACGTCAGGGCTCGATTACACAGGAATTAACAGAGATCATTGCCGGTGCGTCGGCAATCTCTGGATAAGCAGATGAAGCTGCAGGTAATCTGCAATCGAATAAAAAGACAGCAGCACAAAATTTGATTACAAGGAGAAAGAAGCGATGGCAAATAATATCGGTAAGATTACCCAGATTATCGGTGCCGTTCTGGATATTAAATTCACAGAGGGCAATCTGCCGGAGATCAACGATGCGATTCGTATCCCGTTAAGAGGCGATCAGGCGGGAAAAGAATTGACCGTTGAGGTTTCCCAGCATCTGGGCGATGATACAGTCAGATGTATCGCAATGGGATCAACCGATGGATTAGTCCGCGGCATGGATGCAGTTGCAGCCGGCGGACCGATCAGTGTGCCGGTAGGTGAGAATACATTGGGCAGAATGTTTAATGTATTAGGAGATCCGATCGACGAGATCGATCCTCCGGCCGGCGTGGAAAAATGGCCGATCCACAGACCTGCTCCTGCATTTGAGGAACAGGCAACATCCCAGGAGATGTTAGAGACAGGTATCAAGGTCGTAGATCTTCTCTGCCCTTACCAGAAAGGTGGTAAGATCGGATTGTTCGGTGGTGCCGGTGTAGGTAAAACCGTTTTAATCCAGGAGCTGATCCACAATATCGCAACCGAGCACGGTGGATATTCCGTATTTACCGGCGTTGGTGAGCGTACCCGTGAGGGAAATGACCTTTACTATGAAATGAAAGAATCAGGAGTTATCGATAAGACCACCATGGTGTTCGGACAGATGAACGAGCCGCCAGGAGCACGTATGCGTGTTGCCTTAACAGGTCTTACGATGGCAGAGTATTTCCGTGATAAAGGCGGTAAGGATGTATTGCTCTTCATTGACAATATTTTCCGTTTTACACAGGCAGGATCTGAGGTATCCGCGCTGTTAGGACGTATGCCTTCCGCCGTAGGTTACCAGCCGACATTACAGACAGAGATGGGTGCTCTGCAGGAGCGTATCACATCTACAAAGAACGGTTCTATCACTTCCGTTCAGGCGGTTTATGTGCCTGCGGATGACTTGACAGACCCGGCTCCGGCAACCACATTCGCACACCTGGATGCAACGACCGTACTTGAGCGTTCTATCGCAGAACTCGGTATTTATCCGGCAGTGGATCCGCTTGGTTCTACTTCCCGTATCTTAGACCCGCGTATCGTTGGCCAGGAGCACTTTGAGGTAGCCCGCGGTGTGCAGGAGATCTTACAGAAATACAAAGAATTGCAGGATATCATTGCAATCCTTGGTATGGACGAGCTTTCCGAGGATGATAAACTGGTTGTAAGCCGTGCAAGAAAGGTACAGAGATTCTTATCCCAGCCGTTCTTCGTTGCAACACAGTTTACCGGTCTGGATGGAAAATATGTTCCGATTGCAGAGACAATCCGCGGATTTAAGGAGATTCTTGAAGGAAAGCATGATGATGTACCGGAGAGTTATTTCTTAAATGCAGGTACGATCGATGATGTCCGCGCAAAGATGCAGTAATAATGGAGGGTGTGTATGGCAGAAGAAAACAGACTCTTTCAGGTAGAGATCATTACGCCGGATCGTGTTTTTTATACAGGTGAGGGTGATATGATCGAGTTTACCACTGCCTCCGGTGAGATCGGTGTGTATAAAAAGCATATTCCGCTCACGACCGTGTTAGCACCCGGCATCGTAAAGATCCACAAGACGGGTGAAGATGACGTGATCGCGGCAGTACATTCCGGCTTTGCGGAAATTCTGCCGGATAAGGTAACACTTCTCGCAGAGATTGCAGAGTGGCCGAATGAGATCGACAAGAACCGTGCTGAAGCTGCGCGTGCGCGCGCTGAGGAACGGCTTGCCCACCGGACAGAGGCAATCGATGTCAAACGTGCTGAATTTGCACTTCGCAAAGCACTGGTGCGTATTGATATTGCAAAATAAGATTTACTTGACAGAAATAAAATTTACTGGTTATAATATAGCTCCAAAACCATTTTATGGAGTGGACTTTTCTTGAGTGATGAACTCTATTTTTCGCCACACAGCTGCAATGATTTGCAACTGTGTGGCGTTTTTTTGTTGTCAGATTGCACATAAGCAGTCCCGGTTTTGTGGAATCTGCCAATTAAGAAGTCTGAAACCACGATGTGTCCTCATGTCATGAAACGAAAGGAATGAAAAATGAACCAGAATTTTATGAAAGAAAAACCGGTCATGCCGCTTGTGATCTCCATGGCATTGCCAATGACATTTTCCATGTTAGTCAATGCGCTCTACAATATCATTGACAGTTATTTTGTGGCGCGCATCAGCGAAGATGCGATGACGGCACTTTCTTTGGTGTTCCCATTGCAGAATCTGGTCAATGCAGTTGTTATCGGATTTGCAATCGGAATCAATGCGACAATCGCATATTTTCTTGGAGCACAAAAGCAGAACACGGCGGATAAGGCGGCGTCGCTTGGAACACTTTTTAATATGATCCACGGACTGATCTTAGCGGTAGTCTGCATTGCAATCACAGCACCTTTTCTTGCCATGTTTACAGATAAAAGGTCGATCATAGACATGGGCGCAGCATACGCGCAGATCGTATTTCTTTTTGCAGTACCCAATGCGGCAGGTCTTTGTTTTGAAAAGATTTTTCAGTCAGTGGGGCGCATGAAAACGTCCATGCTCTGTATGCTGATCGGCTGTGTGACCAATATTATCTTAGATCCTTTTATGATATTTGGAATTGGTTTCTTTCCTGAAATGGGGATCCGGGGAGCTTCTATCGCAACCGGGATCGGTCAGATGGCTTCTCTTATCAGCTATCTGCTGTTTTATTTTTTTAAACCGATTCCGGTAAAGATAAGATGGAAAGATATGAAACCGGAAGCGGAACTTAGCAGGAAAATGTATTCAATCGGTGTCCCGGCAACATTGAGCATCGCGCTGCCGTCTGTACAGGTCTCTGCATTAAATGCGATTCTTGCGGTTTATTCTGCCAGCTATGTACTTGTACTTGGGGCTTATTTTAAATTACAGACATTTTTATATCTGACAGGAAATGGTGTCGTGCAGGGGATGCGTCCTCTGATCGGATATAACTACGGTGCGGGAGAGTCAAAGCGTGTCAGAGAAATTTTCCGGTCAGCGCTGGTATTGATCGCGGGGGTCATGGTAATCGGAACGATACTTTGTATGGCAGTGCCGCAGACGCTTATTGGATTGTTTACCAGTAATCCGGAGACGATACAATTTGGAAAAGAGGCGCTTCGTCTGATCAGCATTGGATTTATTGCGTCATCGGTCTCCGTCACGGTATCAGGTGCGTTGGAAGGACTGGGAAAGGGAAAAGAATCGTTGGTAATTTCTGTGCTCAGGTACATAGCAGTTATTTTACCATTGGCATTTATTTTGAGTAAAATATTGGGGGCTGCGGGCGTCTGGCATGCGTTCTGGATCACGGAAGTGGTTGTGGCAGGGATTTCCTATGTGATCTGTAAAAAAGAAATATTTCAGTAATAAAAACACCTGTAATTATATGTTGTTGGGCATGTAATTACAGGTGTTTTTGAAAATAGAATATGCGTGGAGTGTGTAGTCTGTTGTTTGAAATAATGAGTTTAATTTTCTTTTAGTGAATTGTAAAGATCTTCATCTGACCAGTCAGGGTGAGCCTGGCACAGTGAATATACTTTATCAATAAAAGCAGTATCCTTGTTAAGCAGTTTAGCACAGCTTTGTGCAGGAATATTTTCCTGGAACATGTTGTGGATGATGTGTAATTGCTCAAGACGTTTGCCCTCCGCTAAACCCTCCGCTAAACCCATCGCTAAGCCATCCTCATGTCCATCCGCATAGCTGTCCCTGCGTTCCATCTTAATATACTCATCCATATCGAATTCTTCCAATAACATACCAACGACCTCCGATCTGTGTTTGGTGAGAAAATCCTGCAAAATACCGTCCCTGATACATTCCTGTACAGCAGCATCCGCTGCCGGTTCTAATGGAATACCGTTTCTGACCTTCGAAGAAATTCTGCCAATCAGGATAGAATATTCCTCTAAAGTCCGGCATCGTGCCATTAATTCCTGATTGTGTCCATAATTAATGTTGTAAACCCGTGCAGTGCACTCTAAGCAGGGGCGGGTGCTGATGGGGCTGGACGTATTTTGCGCAGCGGAGTCAGGGACATCAATATCAGAAACAGGCATATCAGTAGTAACGACTGGCTGTCTGGGTGCAGCATCTGTTGTCAGGTGGTTTGATTCAGCACATATAAACGCATCTGAAAGATGCAGCTCTATGTAATCTTTATTATCTTCCAACGGTTCAACCCCATTATAAAATATAACAAACTGGGGAAACGGTAGTGAAAGCAGTTTTTTCCCGTAAATATTCAGGTTATTTTGTTTAATATAGCTTTCATACTGTTTGCCGAAATAGATCAGTCCGCGGATCGGCATGTTTGGGTTTAAGGTACTCTGGTGCTCATACAGATTCAGCGTGCCTCGGACGATAAATGACACATCATTTTTATATCCGAGATAGATCACATCATCGATCGTGTAAAAGATCAGTTCATCTGCATCATCGTAATCTGTCTGATTCAGGGCATTGTACAGTTCCAGCAAAACCGGTTTCTCATTAAAAATTCTGCGGAATAAGGCATCCCGGTACTTCTTCTGCACAAAAACATGTTTTGTGTGACTGCGTGTTCTTTTGTTTTTCCCCATGTAGTTTTCTCCTTTGATTATAAAAAATTTAATCATTTTTCACAATAGTTTTCTGAAATAGCTGGCGAAATGCCGGAATGAAAAAGAGTGATATTCAGAAAATGATCTTATGGAAATAAAATCGAATTGCGATAGATGTAGTATGGCATGAAGATGCTATTATAGACAAGCAGAATATATAGAGAAAAAATCCCTGTAAGTATGCGATAATGGATATATGCTTACAGAGATTTTTATAGTGAAATCCATTTTTCTTTTAATGCATGGTAAAGATCTTCATCTGACCAGTCAGGGTGAGCCTGACATAGAGAATACACTTTGCTGATAAATGTAACGTCCTTGTCAAGCAACTTAGCACAGCTTTGTGCAGGAATATTTTCCTGGAACATGTTGTGGATGATGTGTAATTGCTCAAGACGTTTGCCCTCCGCTAAACCCATCGCTAAACCATCCTCATGCCCATCCTCATAGCTGTCCCTGCGTTCCATCTTAATATATTCATCCATATCAAATTCTTCCAATAACATACCAACGACCTCCGATCTGTGTTTGATAAGAAAATCCTGCAAAATACCGTCCCTGATACATTCCTGTACAGCGGTATCTGCTGCCTGTTCTAATGGAATGCCGGTTCTGACCTTCGAAGAGATTCTGCCAATCAGAATGGAATATTCCTCTAAAGTCCGGCATCGCGCCATCAGTTCCTGATTGTGCCCATAATTAATATTGTAAACCCGCGCAGTACATTCTAAGCAGGGGCGGGTGCTGATGGGGCTGGATGCAGCATCTGTTGCCAGGTGGTTTGATCCGGCACATACAAACGCATCCGAAAGATGCAGTTCCATATAATCTTTGTCATCTTCTAACGGTTCAAATCCATTATAAAATATAACAAACTGCGGAAACGGTAATGAAAGCAGCTTTTTTCCGTAAATGTTCAGGTTATTTTGTTTAATGTAGCTCTCATACTGTTTGCCGAAATAGATCAATCCGCGGATCGGCATGTTGGGGTTTAAGGTACTCTGGTGTTCATACAGATTCAGTGTTCCGCGAACAATAAATGACACGTCATTTTTATATCCGAGATAGATTACATCGTCAATCGTATAGAAAATCAGTTCATCTGCATCATCGTAATCTGTCTGATTCAGGGCATTGTATAACTCCATCAAAACTGATTTCTCATTAAAAATCCTGCGGAACAAGGCATCCCGGTACTTCTTCTGCACAAAAACATGTTTTGTGTGACTGCGTTTTCTTTTGTTTTTCCCCATGTAGTTTTCTCCTTTGATTATAAAAAATTTAAGCGTTTTTCACAATAGTTTTCTGAAATAGGTGGCGAAATGCCGGAATGAAAAGAGTGGTATTCAGAAAATGATCTTATGGAAATAAAATCGAATTGCGATAAAAGTAGTATAACATAAAGATATTATTATACACAAGTAGAATAGAAAGAAAAGATCCCTGCAAGTATGGGATATTGATGTTACTGTTCACAGGCAGGCATTTTCTGAACTGAAAATGCCGTATGATACAGTGGTGGCAGCAGATTTTGCCGATTTGGAATGCGAAGCATCGGCAAAATCCGTTACTGGAACGAGGTACGAGTGAACAGTAACATATTGATAAAATGATATACTTACAGGAATTTTAATAAAGCTTTATTTTTCTTTTAATGCATTGTAAATATCTTCATCTGACCAGTCAGGGTGAGCATGGCACAGAGAATATATTTTATTGACAAAATCTGTGTTTTCATTAAGCAGGTCGGCGCAGTTTTCGGCAGGGATGCTTTTTTGAAACAGGTTGTGGACGACGTGTAACTGCTCAAGACGTTTGCCCTCGGCTAAGCCATCCTCATGTCCATCCTCATAACTGTCCCTGCGTTCCATCTTAATATATTCATCCATATCAAATTCTTCCAATAACATACCAACGACCTCCGATCTGTGTTTGATAAGAAAATCCTGCAAAATACCGTCCCTGATACATTCCTGTACAGCGGTATCTGCTGCCTGTTCTAATGGAATGCCGGTTCTGACCTTCGAAGAGATTCTGCCAATCAGAATGGAATATTCCTCTAAAGTCCGGCATCGCGCCATCAGTTCCTGATTGTGCCCATAATTAATATTGTAAACCCGCGCAGTACATTCTAAGCAGGGGCGGGTGCTGATGGGGCTGGATGCAGCATCTGTTGCCAGGTGGTTTGATCCGGCACATACAAACGCATCCGAAAGATGCAGTTCCATATAATCTTTGTCATCTTCTAACGGTTCAAATCCATTATAAAATATAACAAACTGCGGAAACGGTAATGAAAGCAGCTTTTTTCCGTAAATGTTCAGGTTATTTTGTTTAATGTAGCTCTCATACTGTTTGCCGAAATAGATCAGTCCGCGGATCGGCATGTTTGGGTTTAAGGTACTCTGGTGCTCATACAGATTCAGCGTGCCTCGGACGATAAATGACACATCATTTTTATATCCGAGATAGATCACATCATCGATCGTGTAAAAGATCAGTTCATCTGCATCATCGTAATCTGTTTGATTCAGGGCATTGTATAACTCCAGCAAAACTGATTTCTCATTAAAAATCCTGCGGAACAAGGCATCCCGGTACTTCTTCTGCACAAAAACATGTTTTGTGTGACTGCGTTTTCCTTTGTTTTTCCCCATGTAGTTTTCTCCTTTAATTATAAAAAATTTAAGTGTTTTTCACAATAGTTTTCTGAAATAGCTGGCGAAATGCCGGAATGAAAAGAGTGGTATTCAGAAAATGATTCTATGAAAATAAAATTGAATTGCGATAGATGTAGTATACATGGGGAAATCATAAATTGCAAGAAGAATCTGCCGTTGTATGGATTCACATAGACAAATCAAAACGAATTGTTTATACTTGATTTATGACAACATCACCCCAAAGAGGAGAAATCAATGATTTTATATTTTGTACGTCACGGAGAGACGGACTGGAATGTAAAAAAGAAAATACAGGGCAAGACAGATGTGCCGTTGAATGAGAATGGAAAGCAGCAGGCAAAAGAGCTTGCGGACATGCTTCTGGATCGGAAAAAGGAAGGGACTCTTCAGGTTGTGCGGGCATATACATCCCCACAGCTTCGTGCAGCACAGACGGCACAGGAGGCGGCGATCGCGCTTGATATTCCATGTATTGCGGCGGATGGTCTGCGGGAAATGGATATGGGCGACTGGGAAGGCAGAAGCTGGGAAAGCATTACGCAGGAAAATGCGAAAGAGTATCAGGACTGGGATGCCAACAGGCGTTATGTCCATACACCGCATGGAGAATGTTACAATGAAGTGCTGAGGCGTGCGCTTGATACACTCGGAATGATCTTAGAACGGGAGACGGAAGATGTGTTGATCGTAACGCACAGTGGCGTACTGATGGCATTGCGGTGTTATATTGCCGGACAGACATTTGAGGAAATGGGTATCATACGGTATAAGACGAAAAATGCAGAGGTGGTTGAAATTTTTGCGGATGATGTAAAAGATGCGATCGAACGTTTTCAAAAGGGGGAGTAAAGCGTTCATGATCGTGTGAATAACGGAAAGCAGTGTGAAAAATAGACTTTGGATGTGCAAAAACATAGCGCAATAACAGAGATTCGTATGAATCAGATCAAAAATGTAAAAACTGTCGGAAGAATCGTATTCTGTCGTGGAAACAGAGACGATTCTTCCGACAGTTTTTTTGCATATTTCACAATTTTTAAAATGAATTTTTGTGAATGATTTTGACGGATTTTGATTGACTGTGACGGAATGGAATCATATAATAAAGCTATCAAAGATGAACGAATTTGAACGGTTGTGAATGAAATTGGAGGAAAAGATATGCTGACAGAAGAAAGATTTACAAGAATTTTATCCATACTAGAGAGTATGGGCAGCGTGACCGTTCAGCAGCTTATGACAGAACTGGATGCATCAGAGTCAACGATCCGGAGAGATTTAAATACACTGGATGCAAATGGTCAGCTCATTAAAGTCCATGGCGGTGCAATTTTAAAAAACACCTCATACAGTACCGAGGATGACGAAGTCATGCAGCGTAGAGAACGGAACAAAGGTGCAAAAGAAAAGATCGCAAAATATGCGGCAGGGCTGATCGAACCTGGAGATTTTGTTTATATTGATGCAGGTACGACGACGGATCTGATGATCGATTTTATTACGGTCAGACAGGCAGTGTTTGTGACAAATGCGATCACACATGCAAAAAAACTTGCGCAGAAAGGTTGTACGGTATATATTCTTGGCGGCGAGTTCAAGACGGTGACAGAGGCAATCGTTGGAGAGGAAGCTGTTTCTTCGGTTGAAAAATATAATTTTACAAAAGGATTCTGGGGAGCAAACGGAATCAGTATGCAGCGCGGATTTTCCACACCGGAGTTAAAAGAAGCGCTCGTAAAAAAACGCTCCATGGAGAACTGCAGAGAATGTTATATCTTAGCAGATGACAGCAAGTTCAACCAGATATCAAGCGTGACATTTGCTCCGTTTGAGAGTGCAAAAATTATAACAACAGGGCTTACAAAACCTGCGTACCGTAAATGTAAAAATGTAATTGAAGTATAAAAAATACAAAGACTGCGGAACAAAAACGCGGGAAAAGCAGAAAGGAGACTGAGAAAATGATTTACACTGTTACATTTAATCCATCACTGGACTACATTGTGACAGTTCCGCATTTCACCTGCGGAATGGTCAACCGGACATCAGAGGAGAAGATTTTTCCGGGTGGAAAAGGAATCAATGTATCCATGGTGTTAAAAAATCTTGGACTGGAGAACACGGCACTTGGGTTTTATGCCGGATTTACCGGAAACGAACTGGAGCGTCTGATCAGGGAAAAGGGAATCCGGGCGGATTTTATTCCGGTAAAAGAAGGAATGACAAGGATCAATGTAAAAATGCGTTCCGACGAGGAGAGTGAGATCAACGGACAGGGACCGGCGATATCAGAAGCTGACATAAAAACACTTTATGAAAAACTGGATCGGCTTTCAGATGGAGATGTTTTGGTTATGGCGGGAAGTATCCCGGATGTGATGCCGCAGACCATCTACATGGATATCATGAAATATCTTGCAGATAAGGATTTAAAGATTGTTGTGGATGCGACAAAAGATCTGCTCGTAAATGTATTACAGTATCATCCGTTTTTAATTAAACCGAATAATCATGAGCTTGGTGAGATTTTCGGTGTGAAAATAACAGAAAAAGAAGATGTGATCACTTACGCAAAGAAGATGCAGGAAAAGGGTGCAGGAAATGTCCTCGTTTCCATGGCTGGCGACGGAGCAGTGCTGGTTGCTGAAGACGGCAGCATCTTTCAGGCGGAGGCACCAAAGGGTAAGGTCGTCAATTCGGTTGGCGCCGGGGACTCCATGGTAGCCGGATTTGTAACAGGTTATTTAAAGACGGGAAGCTATAAAGAAGCTTTCCAGATGGGGGTTTGTACTGGAAGCGCATCGGCATTTTCCGAGGAACTGGCAACAGAACCGGAAGTTTTGGCGCTTTTAGATAAAAACAAAGGCATATTTAAGTAGGAGGAGTAAAATCCTCTGCTCCTGCAAGGGCACATGCTATGCAGGCATAGCAGACATTTTGCTTCGCAAAACAAGGAGGATTTAAGCATGAAAATCAGGGATTTACTTGCCGTAGAGAGTATTGACTTAAATGGCAAAGTCACTGGAAAGAACGAAACCCTTGATGCAATGGTTGCATTGATGGCTAAGAGCGGAAAGATCAACGATGTTGAGAAGTACCGCAAGGGCGTATACGCCAGAGAGGAAGAAGGAACAACCGGAATTGGTGAGGGAATCGCCATTCCACATTGCAAGTCAGATGCAGTCAGCAAACCTGGTCTTGCAGCAATGGTCATCAAAGACGGGGTGGATTTTGATGCATTAGATGGAGAAAAGGTCAGCCTGATCTTCCTGATCGCAGCACCAAATACGGAAGACAACGTACATCTGGATGTACTTAGCAAGTTATCTGTTCTTCTGATGGATGAGAATTTTACAAGCGGACTTCGCAATGCAAAGACGGTTGAGGAATTTTTAAGTGTGATCGACCGCGCGGAAGCTGAGAAAGATGCCGAAGAAGAGAAAAAGAACAGCGCAGATACAAAGAATGCGGCAGAGGAGAAAAACACAGAGAATGGAAAGCTGATCCTCGCTGTAACCGGATGCCCGAACGGAATCGCACATACTTATATGGCGGCAGAAAATATTGAGAAAAAAGCGAAAGAGCTTGGATGCCGTGTGAAAGTTGAGACAAGAGGTTCCGGCGGTGCCAAAAATGTATTGACAAAAGCTGAAATTGCAGAGGCTGCATGTATTATTGTTGCAGCGGATACACAGGTTCCGATGGATCGTTTTGCAGGCAGACCTGTGATCCAGTGTAAGGTTTCTGATGGAATCAGTAAGGCGGAAGAATTGTTAGACAGAGCGTTAAACGGCAATGTTCCACTGTATCAGGCGAAGGGAAGCGGTCAGGCAGCAGACAGTGAGGAAGAATCTGACAGCGTTGGACATCAGATTTACAAACACCTGATGAATGGAGTTTCCCATATGTTACCGTTCGTTATCGGCGGTGGTATCCTGATTGCGATCGCATTTCTGATCGATGGTTTTGCAGTTGACTTAAACAGCCTTCCATTTGATGAGCGTTCAAACTTTGGTACGATCACACCGATGGCGGCAATGTTTAAATCGATCGGTGGTGTTGCATTCGGATTTATGCTTCCGATCTTAGCCGGATTTATCGCAATGAGTATTGCAGATCGTCCTGGTCTTGCGGTCGGTTTTGTCGGCGGAGCAATCGCAGCAAACGGAACATCCGGATTCCTTGGAGCTCTCGTTGCAGGTTTTGTTGCAGGCTATCTGGTACGTCTGTTAAAGAAACTGTTTGAGAAACTGCCGGAAGGCTTAGAGGGTATCAAGCCAATGCTTCTCTATCCGGTAATCGGTATCTTTTTGATCGGAGTGATCATGACTTATGTGGTAGAGCCTCCGATCGGAGCATTAAACGTTATGATCAACAACGGATTAAACAGCATGAATGGTGCAAAGGCAATCCTGCTTGGCGCACTGCTCGGCGGAATGATGTCCGTAGATATGGGTGGCCCGGTAAACAAAGCAGCATATGTATTTGGTACCGCATCTATCGCAGCAGGCAATTACAATATCATGGCAGCTGTTATGGTCGGTGGTATGGTTCCACCGCTTGCAATCGCACTTGCAACCATGTTCTTTAAAAACAAATTTACCGAAGAAGAGAGAAAAGCAGGACCGACAAACATTGTTATGGGACTTTCCTTTATCTCAGAGGGAGCAATCCCGTTTGCAGCATCGGATCCATTGCGTGTGCTGCCGTCCTGTATCATTGGTTCCGCAGTTGCAGGAGCATTATCCATGGCATTTAACTGTACATTAATGGCACCACATGGTGGAATCTTCGTATTCTTAACCGTAGGCCATCCGCTGTTATATCTCATATCACTGGCGGTTGGTTCTGTTGTAGGATGCGTAATCCTTGGACTTTTAAAGAAGGATGTATCAAAAAGATAGGAAACGGAAAAGGTAATTAAAATCGCAGTCTTTATGTTGCAACAATATAGAGCCTGTGAATATGTAATCATAAAACAATGTGTTATGTACAAAGAAAGGAGAAAATCATGAAAGAATTTAAATACGTGATCACAGACAAAGGGGGAATCCATGCAAGACCGGCAGGAGCACTTGTAAAGGAAGCAGCCGCATTTCCATGCAGCATTACCATTGCAAAAGATGGAAAAGCAGCAGATGCAAAACGTATTTTTGGAGTTATGGGACTTGGTGTAAAATGCGGCGAGGAGATCACAGTCTGCACCGATGGAGAGAATGAAGAGGCAGCAAGTGCTGCAATCGAGGCATTTTTGAAAGCAAATCTGTAAAAATTGATAAAAACAGAAATAAAAATCTAAAATGGAGGTAACGGGCATGGAACTGCACGGGAAAAGTGTATTCGGCGGAATTGCCATGGGCAGACTGTCTGTCTATCATAAGACGGATAACGCAGTAAAACGAACAAAGATAACGGATATAGAAGCAGAAAAAAAACGTTTTGAGGATGCAAAAGAAGAAGCCAAAAGGCAGCTTGGTGTTTTTTATGAAAAAGCAGTCAGGGAAGTCGGTGAAGTCAATGCGGCAATTTTTGAGATGCACCAGATGATGCTGGATGATCTCGACTATGTAGAGTCGATCATAAACATGATCGAAACCCAGCAGGTCAATGCAGAATTTGCAGTTGCTTCCACCGGAGATAATTTTGCGCAGATGTTTGCTGCGATGGATGATGATTATATGAGAGAACGTGCGGCGGATGTCAAAGATATCTCCAATCGCGTGATCTCTATTTTACAGGGAAACGGCGATGCAGGCTTAAGCGGCGATGAACCGTTTATCCTTTTAGCGGATGATCTTGCACCGAGTGAGACTGTGCAGCTTGATAAATCAAAAGTACTTGCTTTTGTAACACGTCACGGTTCCACCAATTCCCACACGGCGATCTTAGCGAGAACCATGAATATTCCGGCATTGATCGGAGTTGATTTTCCGGAAGAGGGCGTGGACGGACAGTTCGGTATCGTGGATGGATTTGATGCAAAGTTTTTCGTAGAACCGGATGAGGATACGAAAGCGGAATACCGGAAGTTAAAAGAAGAAAATGAGCAGAAGAAACGTCTGCTTCAGGAATTAAAGGGTAAGGAAAATATCACAAAGGATGGAACGAAGATCAATCTTTATGCCAATATCGGGGGTGTTTCCGATGTGGCAAATGTACTTGCCAATGATGCGGGTGGAATCGGACTGTTCCGGAGTGAGTTCCTTTATTTAGAGTCGGAGGATTACCCGACAGAAGAAGCACAGTTTGCAGCATATAAGACAGTTGCGGAAAATATGGCGGGTAAAAAAGTTATTATCCGTACACTTGATATCGGAGCAGATAAACAGGTCGGTTATTTTGGCCTTGAGAAAGAAGAAAACCCGGCAATGGGTTACCGTGCGATCCGGATCTGCCTCGACCGCACTGAAATTTTTAAGACACAGCTTCGGGCAATCTACCGTGCCAGCTATTATGGAACGATTGCGATCATGTTCCCGATGATCATTTCCGTAAATGAGGTGAAAAAGATCAAAGAAATCATTGCGGAAGTGAAAGCGGGACTTGATGCCGACGGTATTCCGTATAAGGATGTGGAACTCGGTATTATGATCGAGACACCGGCGGCAGTTATGATCAGTGATCTTTTAGCGAAAGAGGTTGATTTCTTTTCGATCGGGACAAACGATCTGACACAATATACACTTGCAATCGACAGGCAGAATCCGAAACTGGATAATATTTATGATTCACACCATGAAGCAGTCCTTCGGATGTTAAAAATGGTTGTGGATAACGGACATAAGGAAGGATGCTGGGTTGGCATCTGCGGTGAGCTTGGCGCGGATGAAACGCTCACAGAGACATTCCTTCGGATGGGATTTGACGAGCTTTCCGTATCACCGTCCATGATCCTTCGGATCAGGGATAAGATCAGGAATACGGATTTGTCAGTGAAATAAAAGTGCATCAGGGATCTGCAGCGTATGATTCGCATGCAGATCCTTTTTTGTAGGATAACGCTATAAGGTGTCGGCATGATTGTCAGTTGTGCGGTGAAATGGGCATATACAGCAGAAACGCTGCTGTTATGCTTATTTTTTTGTGTGATTTTGGGCATAATCACAAGGTTTTTCCTGTATATGGAAAATGAGGAGCCGGATAAAAAGAATACATGGTATAATGTTGGTATGATATGGGAATTAATTATGTAAGACAGAAAGGCGCAAAATGCGGATTCTGATCAAAACAACGGTAAACAGGATTTTTACAGTCACCGGACATAAAACAGGAGGCACACATGAGCAATTACTTACTGATCAAACAGGGAACGATCCACAACGCCATAGAGAAAGAGCCATTTGTGGCAGATATTTTAGTGGAGAATGGAAAAATAAAAAAGATCGCACCGGTCTTAGAGGGGAAGATCATCAATGACGCGGATGTGATCGATGCAACCGGGATCGATGTTTATCCGGGATTTGTGGATGCGCACTGTCACATGGGATTAGACGGGTATGCGACCGGATTTGCCGGCGAGGATTATAACGAATTAGGGGATCCTGTGACACCGCAGCTCTCCGCGGTTGATGCAGTCAATCCGCAGGATGAGACTTTCCAGATGGCACGCGAAGGCGGTGTGACCTGTGTGTGCACCGGACCGGGAAGCTCAAATGTCATTGGCGGAACATTCTGCGCCATCAAGACCTACGGAAAGCGTGTGGATGACATGTTAGTCAAAGAAAAAACAGCCATGAAGATCGCTTTCGGTGAGAATCCGAAAAACTGTTATAAGGAAAAAGGTGTTTATTCGAGAATGTCTGTTGCCGCGAAGCTGCGGGAGGCACTCACAAAGGCAAAAATATATGACACAAAATTACACGCTGCCGGCTGTCCGGAGGGCTGGAATGAACTTGAGATGGAACAGGCACAGGAACAAGTGATGGACGATTCGCAGAAAACAGACGCGGATAGGAAGGTGGATTTTTCAAAGATGCCTGCTTACGATGCAAAAATGGAGGCGCTTCTTCCAGTTATCCGCGGCGAGATGCCGTTAAAAGCCCATGCGCACCGCGCCGATGATATCTACACCGCAATCCGCATTGCAAAGGAATTTCATGTGGATCTTCGGATTGATCATACAACGGACGGAGCATTGATCGCAGATGATCTTGCAAAGGAAGGATTTCCGGTTGCGGTTGGACCGTCTTTTGGACATGCAACCAAATATGAACTGCGCCACAAAGGATTTCATACCCCTGCGGCACTTGCAAAAGCGGGATGTCAGGTTTCTATCATTACGGATTCCCCGGTGATCGAGGAGCGCTATCTGGCACTTTGCGCAGGAAGGGCGGTATTTAACGGGTTAAGTGAATTTGATGCGTTAAAGGCAATCACGATCAATGCAGCGAAACATATCGGAATCGAAGACCGTGTCGGAAGTATTGAGGCGGGAAAGGATGCGGATTTCGTGTTGACGGGGGAAAATCCATTTGCTGTGGATACTCATATTTTGTATACGATCATTGATGGAAATGTGGTGTACGAGGGCGGGGAAGCATAAACGGATTGTGAAAGTGCACTATTGTATAATTCTTCCATGTCTGATATGATGATGCAATAACTATAGTACCAGATATAAGGTACAATCGCGGGAGGATACCATGATAAAAAGAAAATATTGGACGAAAAAAGTATTGCCGGTTATGATGTGTGCAGCGCTTTTGATGACGAACCCGGTGTCTGCCGAAGCAGCAACAGCGGCAGAGCGCAATGCATATCAGGCAGTTTTTGATGCAGATTATTACCGCAGTGCATATCCGGATGTAGCCGCTGCTTTTGGCAATAATAAAGCAGCACTTTTTAATCATTTTGTAAATTACGGATTAAGAGAAGGAAGAAGCTGTTCTGCGGATTTCAATCCACAGGCATACCGGGCAAAATACGCAGATCTGCAGCAGGCATTTGGTGACGACATGGCAGCATATTGCCGCCATTATGTGACATGTGGTAAGGCAGAGGGAAGAGACGGAGGCGGAACAGGAAGCGCATCCGCTGCTACTGTTACTGATGCAGCTACAACGGATACTGCCACGGTACAGGGCAATGTGATCGGTACCTGTACAACAGAATATGATGCGACAGTTCCGAGAGCTGTTAACGTAGAGCTGGCAGCAGCCCGCATCAATGGTGTTGTAGTACAGCCGGGAAAATCATTTTCCTTTAGCTCGACTATTCTGCCGCGTACATCAGCGAACGGTTATGTTGTAGCACCGATCTATATCAGTGGAACGGTCGGCACGGGAACCGGTGGAGGTGTGTGCCAGGTATCATCGACACTTTACGCTGCAATGTTGCATGCAGGTCTTCCTGCAACCGAGCGTTATCCGCATTCACTGCCGGTAATATATCTTCCGGCAGGATATGATGCAGCGATCGCAGGAACGAGCAAAGACCTTAAGTTTACCAATACTTTTTCACAACCGCTTCTGATCCAGGCATCTGCATCGGGTGGAGTATTGACGGTAACACTTTCATTACAATAGAGGACACAAGCAAATTAAATCCTTACAAAGTCTGTTGTATTTACAGACAATGTAGGGATTTTTTTGATATAATTGGGAAAAACAGAATATATGTTCGATAATCATTGCTTTTTTTCGAGGTATAAAGTATAATAAAAAGACAAGATGGAGGAGATCGTATGCTGAAAGAGATAATGAAAAATACAATTGAATATGTAAATTCTTTTCCTAAAAAAGAAAGAAAGAGCTACGGTCAGTTTTTTACTCCGATACAGACGGCAGAGTATATGGCATCGCTTATAAGAACGGAATCTGAAAAGGTTAAAATACTCGATCCAGGTGCCGGGAATGGTCTGTTGACAGCAGCAGTGGTAGAGCATTTAATTGCACGAGGAACAGCACGGGAAATTTCTGTAGTATTATATGAGAACGACAAAAATATACAGTCATTGTTAAAAAAGAATATAGAAATAATAAGTAGTTATTGCAGCCAAAAACAGGTAAAATTATTTATAAAGACCCAGAAAGAAAATTTTATTGTTGACAATCAGAAATATTGGGAGATGCAGAAAAGCAAAGGATTATTTGACATTGTGATCAGCAATCCTCCATATTTGAAAATTCGCAAGGAGGCCGCAGAGTCCGTGTGTATGAGTGAAATAGTGCATGGTCAGCCTAATATGTATTTCCTGTTTATGGCTATGGCAGTTAAAATGCTGAGGACAAATGGAGAGTTTGTATTTATTACGCCAAGATCCTGGACATCAGGGACATATTTTAAAAGTTTCAGAAGCTATTTTATGGATAGTATGGATATTCAGCGTGTACATTTGTTTGAATCTCGAAATAGCGTATTCAAAGGGAAAGAGGGACATAGTGATGATATCTTGCAGGAAACAATGATTACTTATGGAAAGAAATCGAAAAGTCAGTCTCGGAATATTATCATTGCGATTAGTCAGAATGCGCAGGATTTAGGCAAAGTAAAAGAAATTCAGGTAGAGAGTGGAAATTGTTTGCCAGAAGGAAAAGAGCATTATTTTGTACTTCCATCAGATGAAGAAGATTTAAAGGTATTAAACTATATGAAGAAAATGCCTAATACGGTCGAAGAGGCGGGCTTTCGATTTAAAACGGGACAGGTAGTAGAATTTCGTAATAAGGAGTATATAGCGTGGGAGAAAAAAGAGTCTACAATTCCATTGCTTCATTCATGTAATGTATTAGAAGGAAGAATAGTATTTCCTGCTCAGACAGAGAAACCACAGTATTTTGTAGTAAAAGATGAATCTAAGAAGAATGTGATGGAAAATCAGAATACAGTTTTTTTAAAGAGAGCGACGGCAAAAGAAGAAAAACGCAGACTACAGCCAGCCTTGCATTTAGCAGATGCTTTTGCATATAAACAATTTACCGCAGAAAATCATTTAAATTATTTAATTAAAGTAGGAGAACGGATTAGTCTTTGTGAGGTATATGGGTTTTATACGTTATTGTCTTCTGATATATGGGAACGTTATTATCGGATGTTAAATGGCAGCACACAGGTAAATTCGGCAGAATTAAATACAATGCCGATTCCGGCAAAGGATGTACTACAGAAAATAGGAAAAACTGCAATGAGAGAATGGAAAAAACAGGGTGATTATTTTACCAGAGATAATATGTTATCCAGCGATGAAATTTTAAGGCAATGTATTGGATAGAGCAGAAGAAAAAGGAGCTTTAAATGAAAGAATACCCTTACAGAAAGATGAATGAAATGCGCGAAATACTTGAAGTATTGCAGATGCCTTCAAAATTGAAAAATACACGGACTATTCTGACTTTACTGGCTGTTGCACGTGTAAAAGAAAAATCAAAATGGTCTCAGGTAGAGGAAAGTTATGCCAGAACACATGATATGATTGTGTTCATGAATGAATATTATCCTAATAAAGGTGGAACAGATTTAAAGCGTGGTGGTTATAGTGAAAATTCCCGTGAGACAATTAGAGATGATTCTGTTTCACCTTTGTGCAGTATGGCAGTTATGGAACATAATGGTGCTAAATCCCAGAGTGAGAAAAGCAGTTATCGTTTGACGAAAGAGTTTGCAACTCTGTTAAGAGCGTACGGAACAGAAAATTGGGAAGAGGAACTTTGCTATTATTGTGAGACACATCAGACTTACGAGGAGAAATATTCTCAAATAAGACAAGTAGATAAAGGGCTGTCAGTGTTATATAATGGGGAACAGTTTCATCTGAAAAGATCGGCTCATAATAAGCTTCAAGCAGCAATCTTAGAAGAGTTTGTCCCTATATTTGTACCAGGTGCAAAATTATTATATATTGGTGATACAAAGAAGCGGGAATTGGTCAAAGACGTTGAGTTTTTAAATGAGTTGAACATAACAGTTTTGGAACATGCAATGCTTCCGGATCTGATATTATACCAGGAAGAAAAGAAATGGCTGCTTTTTATAGAGGCATATACGTCAACAGGAGAACTTACGATAGAACGTGTATCCAAAATTAAGGAATATTGTAAAGATTGTCCGAAAGATATAGAAATTATTTTTGTGACGGCATTCCAGACAATGAAGAAATGCCAACAAAAATTTTTATCAATTGCATGGGATACGGAAATATGGGTGGCAGAAGAACCGACACATATGATTCATAAAAATGGAAATAAATTTTTAGACGCACATTCAAATACTATATCAAAAAATAAGTAGAAGAGAGAATTTATGCGGATTTTAGTAGTAAACGATGATGGAATTAAAGCACCGGGCATAAAGCGTCTTGTGCAGATGGCAGCAGGACTTGGCGAAGTATGGGTGGTGGCTCCGGCAGCACAGTGCAGTGCCATGTCACACCGGATCACTGTGCGTGGCGATTTAGAGGTAAAACCGTATGATTTTCCGACCACAGGTGTGACGGCGTACAGTGTGGGGGGAACCCCGGCAGACTGTGTGAAAGTGGCACTTGGATGTCTGATGACAGAAAAACCGGATATCGTATTTTCCGGGATCAATGCAGGCTATAACGTTGGACGGGATATCTTATATTCCGGTACGATCGGAGCGGCGATGGAGGCTCTCTGCTGGGGTGTCCCGGCGATCGCATTTTCCGTTGCGGAGGAAGATGAGTGTGAGGTTTTAAATACATATTTAGAACCGGTTGCAAAAGAACTGATCTCCAAAACATTACCGCAAAATGAGATCTGGAACGTCAATTTCCCGGGATGCACTTTAGAGGAATACAAAGGAATCCTGTGGGATCGTATCCCGGATCAGAACCAGTATTACCGGGATAACTACAAGAGAACGGACAGACCGGACGGAAGCTGTATTTTTTCAGCGGCAGGGCTGCCGGAAACGGAAGCGGCGGATGGAACGGATGCGGGAGCAGTTCTTTCCAATTACATATCCATCGGAACAATCAAAAATATGATCATATAAAAAAGGAAAAAACAGGTTTGTTTTTCAGTAAACGGGAGAATATTTATCAGCAGAATTAATGATTTTTATTAACGTACCTGATAAATATTCTCTCTTTTGTATAAACTGAGTAAAATTTTAGTAAAACTTTACTAAAGCTATTGAAATCTGTAAAATCGTGAAATATAATGCAGAAGAAAGGCGTGATTATATGGCAACAATCAAAGAGATTGCAGAGCTGGCACATGTGTCGGCGGCAACGGTGTCGAGAGTGTTGAATCAGGATGAGACATTATCTGTGACACCTGAGGTAAAAAACCAGATAATTAAAATCGCTCATGAGTTGAAATATGTCCCGCCTAAGATGCGTCATGCCAAACGAGACAGACAGATCGTCATCGGAGTTGCGGACTGGCATATCGTAAGAAGAGACAGACCGGATGTGAGCATTACATCGGAGGATATCTTATCCGGAAGTATTGCGCAGAAAGCAGATATCGCTTTTTTACGTCTGATATATGGAGAAGTAAAACAGGTGGACGGTATCATTGCATTTGGATTGTTCTCGGAAGTGGAAGTTGATTTTTTGCGGTCACTGAGCACGGAGATTCTGTTTGTTAATTCAGATAAGAAGGATTATGAATTTGATCAGATCCTCATGGATTATGAGCAGGGATTAAACGATATGGTGCATTATCTGATGGACGAGAAGGAGTATCGCAGCATTGGTTATATTGGCGGTATCTATGAAGATGATATGGTGCGTATCGGAGTGCGTCGTCTGAATGGATTAAAGCAGATCCTGCAAAAAAAAGACTGTTATCGGGAAGACTATTTTAAGGTTGGAGAGATCAGTCATGAAAATGGGTATACACTCACAAAGGAAATGCTTTTGACGAAGGATGTGCCGGAAGTTCTTATTTTAGGAAACGATGAGGTCGCAGAAGGGGCATTAGAGGCGATCAAAGAGTTAAAATTCCGGATCCCCAAAGATGTTGCGGTTGTAGTTTACCGCGATATTGAGACGCTGTCGACAAAATACCCGACGTATACAAGTCTTCGCATGCTGCCGGATATCGTATGGACGACTGCCATAAAGCTTCTTTTGGAGCGGATCTTAGATGGCAGGAAAGATACGATGAAGGTATATCTGCCAACAAAGCTTGAACTTGGAGACAGTGCCTGATCATTGGCTGGACAATTCATGAAAAGAGCAACAACAAAAGTGTGCACGCCTGCATGGAAATAGATGCAGGAGAGAGAGGAGAACATTTCATTATGAAGAAAAAAATTGCTATGTTACTTGCAGCAGCATTATGCATGGGTACATTTGCAGGATGTGGAAACAGCGCATCAAACAACAGCAGCGCAGCAGACAATAATACGACAGATAATACAGCAGCTGCAACAGAGGGTTCTGACGTGGCAGCTTCTGCTGACAACGTAAAGATTGATACGTTAAACGTATACTTTGTCCCATCCAGAGATCCGGATGAGATCGTAACTGCAACAGAACCGCTTGCAAATTTAATGCAGACAGAGTTAGCAGGTTTAGGATATGATATCGGAGAGGTTAAGATCACTGTTGGTACAACTTTTGAGGCAGTAGGTGAGGCTCTTGCAGCAGGAACCGCTGATGTAGGATTTATTCCGGGTGGTACCTATGTACTTTATGATGACGGCGCAGATGTTATTTTAACAGCAACCAGAGATGGTTTAAATAAAGATTCGGACAACCCTGCAGACTGGAATGACGGACAGCCTACAGAAGGTACTGACAAACAGGCAGTTTCTTACCGTGCATTATTCATCGCAGGTCCTTCTGATAAAGGACATGAACTTGCTGATAAAGTAAACTCCGGCGAAGAACTTACCTGGGATGATTTAAACAGCGCAAACTGGAGCGTTATGTCCTCATCCTCACCGGCAGGTTACATTTATCCGGCTTTATGGTTACAGGATAAATACCAGAAGGGTATCACAGATCTTTCTTCCGCAGTACAGTCTGATTCTTACGCAAGCGCATTCGCAAGACTTGCTTCCGGACAGATCGACGTACTTGTAACTTATGCAGATGCAAGACGTGACTACGAAGAGAGCTGGACAAGTGAATTTGGCCGTACAAAATCTATTTGGGAAGAGACGAACGTAATCGGTGTAACAGATCCGATCTACAACGATACAGTCTGTGTCAGCAAGACATCTCCAATCATGGATGACGGCTTAAAATCAGCAATCCAGACAGCACTCATCAATATCGGTAACACAGAGGAAGGTAAGGCAGTTATCTCTATCTACAGCCACAACGGATATGAGCCGGCACAGTCTTCTGATTATGATAAAGAGAGAGAAGCACAGAAACTGATCCAGGAATTAAGTGCAGCAAACTAATCGTTACTGGAACGTCTGACAGGGAGTGGACAGTAACAACGAAATAATAACAGGCAGTATGACGGGCAGCAGGAGGGCTGCTGCAGAGCCGGGAAACCGGCTTTGCGGCAGCCTTTCAATGAGTATACACCTATAAAAAACACACACCATAAAAACAGCAGGTGAAAGAAAGGTTTGGTTTAAATTTATGATCGAGTTTAAGGACGTATCGAAGGTATATCCGAACGGGGTAGTGGGACTGGACAATGTCAATTTAAAGATCGAACAGGGTGAATTTGTAGCGATCATCGGTCTTTCCGGTGCAGGAAAGTCCACGTTACTGCGGACGATCAACCGTATGCATGACATCACATCAGGAACTCTGACGGTGGATGGATTAGAGGTTAAGAACTTAAAAGGAAAAGAGCTTCGTACTTTCCGCAGAAAGATTGGAATGATCTTCCAGTCATTTAATCTTGTCACACGAACAACAGTAATCCGTAACGTATTGATGGCAAAAGTGCCGGAAATGCCTTTCTGGAGAGTTCTGCTTGGTGTGTTTAAAAAAGAAGACAAAATGCAGGCACTTGAGAGCCTGGATAAAGTCGGTATTCTGGATAAAGCATATATCCGTGCAGACCAGCTTTCCGGTGGTCAGCAGCAGCGTGTTGCCTTAGCACGTACACTTGCGCAGAATCCGGAGATTATCTTAGCAGATGAGCCGGTTGCAGCACTTGATCCGGTAACGGCAAAACAGGTTATGAGTGATTTCAGAAAGATCAATCAGGATATGAATATTTCGATCCTGATCAACATCCATCATGTGGAATTAGCACTCGAATATGCAGACCGCATCATCGGAATCCGTGCCGGAAAGATCGTCTATGACGGACCTTCCGAGAATGTGACACAGGACGTGTTAAACACAATTTACGAAGGAAAGATTCCGGAGAAAACGGAGGAAGCGTAATGGGATTGTACGATAAAATATTTAAACCGAAAAAACTTGTGCTTGCAAACGGCAAAGTTGTGGAAGAAAAATGTTCCCGCGCGCCGCTCATCATTATTCTGATCGTGATCGCAACATGGATCTCTGTGAAAGTTACAGGTTTTTCCATGACAACACTTGTGACGAGAATACGGTTTTTCTTTGACATTTTAGCGCAGATGTTCCCGCCGAAAGCCGGCTACATCTCAAGTATCTGGGGACCACTTTTTGATACGATCAAAATGTCTCTGCTCGGCTCTTTTGTGGGTGGTGTGCTTGCGATCCCTTTTGCAATTTTAGCATCCAGCAACCTGATCAAAAATAAAGTTGTGATCGGTGTGGTCCGCGTATTTTTAAGTATCGTGCGTACGATTCCGACGCTGGTTGCAGCCCTGATCGCAACCTATATCTGGGGACTTGGCACCATGGCAGGTACCTTTGCAATCGCAGTATTTACTTTTGCTTATGTCGGAAAACAGTTATACGAGATGATCGAGACGGTCGACATGGGAGCTTATGAGGCAATGGAGGCCATGGGTGCAGGAAAGGCGTACTCCTTTATTTCTGCGATCATGCCGCAGGTATTGCCGGCATACATGTCTGTATGTTTATTCTGTTTCGAGGGAAATGTGCGTTACGCAGCGATCCTGGGATATGTTGGAGCAGGCGGACTTGGACTGATCTTAAATGAAAAGATCGGATGGCGCGAGTATGACAGTGTAGGAATGATCCTGATCGTTCTCTTTGGCACCGTTCTTACCATTGAAGCAATCAGCCATTATATCAGAAAGAAATTAACGTAGGAGGAACCGGCAAAATGAATGAATCAATCAAAAAAATGTACGAGCAGGAACCAAAGACCTGGTACGCAAAGATCATTGTGGCTTTGATTGTTGCAGCGCTTCTTGCATGGTCACTTTCTACGGTTCAGTCCACCGGATCAAACGGAAGCGGACTTTCCGTCGCAGGAAAGATCATCAGCGGAATTTTCCACCCGGATACGGGATTATTGTTTGATTTCTCCACATCCGGTGTTGTTTATCTGTTACTGGAAACCATGTGTATCGCATTCTTAGGAACGATCGTCGGTGCAGTATTATCTATTCCGCTTTCCTTCCTTGCGGCAGCAAATCTGATGCCAAAGCCGGTTGCACTGATCTTCCGTGTGTTTATTATGGCGATCCGTACGATCCCGGCATTTGTATACGGACTTATGTTTATCCGTGTGACAGGACCAGGACCGTTCGCCGGACTGCTCACCATGTCACTCTGTTCGATCGGTATGATCAGTAAAATGTTTATTGAGAGTATCGAGGATCTGGATACCAAGATCTTAGAGTCACTGGATGCAGCAGGCTGTACGATGTTCCAAAAGATCCGTTACGGTATCTTATCCCAGCTTTTCCCGGATTTTATGTCCACGCTGATCTATCGTTTTGATATGAACTTAAGAGATGCGACTGTACTTGGTCTGGTTGGAGCCGGTGGTATCGGTGCGCCGCTGATCTTTGCCATGAGTGCATACAAATGGAACCAGGTAGGCGCCATCCTTGCGGGACTGATCGTGCTGATCTTAATTATTGAAGTCATCTCCTCAAAGATCCGTACAAAATTAGCGAGGGGTTAGTAGTGCGAAAAATCCATATATGAAAGATTTTACGCACACAAATTTGAGTCGCATACTCAAATTTGCAGGTTATTGAAAGGGATAAAACATGCAGCAGAAAAAGTTAAAAGTTTATTTTACCTCAGATGTGCACGGATATTTTTATCCGACGACTTATGGGGATATGGATGTAAAACCGGTAGGACTTTTTGGCTGTGCGGCAGATTTTAACAAGGATGATGAGACACTCATCATAGATGGCGGAGATATTTTACAAGGCTCCGCCTTTGCTTATTACTGCCGTCAGGTTGCAAACTCTCCGGAAGTGATCGCAGATATTATGAACGACTGCGGATACGATTATTATACACTTGGCAATCATGACTTTAATTACGGACTAGATTATCAGGCGGCATATCGCAATAGAAATAACGGTGTATGTGTGTGCCAGAATATCATGGATGAGGAAGGAAACACCCTGTTTCCATGGAAACTTCATACGATGAAAAACGGATTGCGCATCGGTATCGCTGGTATTGTAACGGATTATGTAAACATCTGGGAAAAAGAAGAAAACTTAAAAGGAATCCATATTACAGATCCTTTTGAGGCAGCGAAGAGGGCACTTGCCCAGATGAAAGAACAGACAGATCTTACGATTTGCATCTATCACGGAGGTTTTGAGTGTGATTTAGAAAGCGGAGCGGTGCTTTCTAAGACGACTGAAAATGTGGGTTACAGGATCTGTAAGGAACTGGATTTTGATATCTTACTGACCGGACATCAGCATATGTCTGTGCATGGAAGAGAGCTGTTTGGAACTTATACAGTACAGCCATGCGATAATGCAAAAGAATATCAGTATCTGGAGGTCACCGTGACAGAGGATAAAAAGAGCATCAGGTCCGAACTGCGTCAGTCAGACGCGGCAAAGGGAACGGTGCTTGCGGACAAGTATCGTTCCACAGAAAATGCGGTGCAGGCATGGCTGAACCAGCCGATCGGTCATTTAAGCCGCGCGATCCTGCCGGAAGAGAAAGTGAAAATGGCATTGTACGGCTCACCGATCGCTGACTTTTTAAACCGCATCCAGCTTCATTTTTCCGGGGCAATGCTCTCATCGGTCGGTCTGGCAAATGAGATCGCCGGATTCCGCAGTGAAGTGAGCACGCGCGATATTATTGCGACATATCCATATCCGAATACACTCGTGGTCTGTGAGATCACCGGAAAACAGTTAAAGAACGTGATGGAGCGCAGTGCAGAATATTTTGCTTATGATAAGGAGGGCAATGTCTGTGTTTCTGACAGCTTCCTGATTCCGAAAGTCGAGCACTATAATTACGACTACTATATGGGTGTGGATTTTAAGATCAACCCGGAGAATCCAATCGGCAGCCGGATCGAGGGATTGTCAAAGGACGGAAAACCGGTTCTTGATGATGATAAATTTACGATCTGTCTCAACAATTACCGTTACAGCGGTGCTGGTGGATATGATGTTTACACAGAATGTCCGCTGGTCAAAGAAATCAATGTGGAGATGGTGGAACTGATCATGGATTATTTCCACGAATATCCATATATTGAGGTGTGATGTACGAAAGAATAAACTTGACAGAATGCATTCTATGAAATAAAATCAAAGAAACGCATTGAAGAGAAGAGTACTGATCGGAAATTTTAAAGAGAGAGATACATTTTGGTGTGAGTATCTTAAAATGGAACTTCAGGAAGACCACCTCTGAGCGGCCCTAATCCGGTCCGGTGATTCCGTTATCATCAAAATGAGTGATTTTCCACATGGAGATAAACGGGGTGGAACCGCGGATAAAAATGTTTATTCGTCCCTTATACAGATACGTTGTCTGTATAAGGGACTTTTTAGTTTAGGAAAAGGAGATTAATCATGGTAGATTTTAAAGAAGACGAGAGACTGAATACGCTCAACCATTCCTGTGCACATGTGATGGCACAGGCAGTAAAACACTTATATCCGAACGCAAAGTTCTGGGTAGGACCTGTTGTAAAAGAAGGATTTTATTATGATATCGATCTTGGCGATACTGCTGTCAATGATGATGTGATCGCAGCGATCGAAAAAGAGATGAAAAAAGTCTGCAAAGAAGGTAAAAAGATTTACAGACGTGAGATCTCAAAAGCAGAAGCGTTAGAGCTTTTTAAAGATGATGAGTACAAACTTGACCTGATCGATGGTTTAGAGGATGGAAATATTTCCGTATACGATCAGGGCGATTTCACGGATCTCTGCCGTGGACCGCATGTTGACAATACTAAATTATGTAAAAACTTTAAACTGATCAAATATTCCGGTGTTTACTGGAAAGGTGATGCAAATAATCATGTAATGCAGCGTATCTACGGTGTATGTTTCCCGACTGCAGAAGAGTTAGAGGAGCATTTAAAACTCTTAGAGGAAGCAAAAGACCGTGATCACAGAAAGATCGGTAAAGAGATGCACCTGTTTATGTCTGACGATCTGGTTGGACGTGGACTTCCGATGTTTCTTCCAAAGGGATATACCGTATGGCAGGAGCTTGAAAATTATATCAAAGCAAAAGAGCGAAAACTTGGTTATCTTCACGTTATGACACCTTGTGTTGGTACCGTAAATCTTTATAAAACTTCCGGTCACTGGGATCACTACAAAGAGAATATGTTCCCGGCAATGGAAATGGAGGGTGAATCTTTTGTACTCCGTCCGATGAACTGCCCGCATCACATGATGATCTATGCGAACAGAATGCATTCCTATAAAGATCTGCCGATCCGTATCGGCGAGATCGCACATGACTTTCGTTTTGAGGCAAGTGGAACCTTAAAAGGTATCGAGAGAGGAAGACATTTCTGTCAGAATGATGCCCATCTGTTTGTAACACCGGAGCAGATCGAATCTGAGTTTGCAAAAGTGGTAGAGCTGATCTTTGATACTTACAAAGATTTCAATATCACAGATTACCGCTGTGTACTCTCTTTAAGAGATCCGGAAGATAAAGTCAAATACCATGATGACGATGAGATGTGGAACAATGCAGAGAATGCACTCCGTAAAGTACTTGACGATATCGGTATCGAGTATACAGAAGAGATCGGCGAGGCTGCTTTCTACGGACCAAAACTTGACGTTAATGTAAAACCGGCGATCGGTAATGAGTATACACTTTCAACCTGCCAGTTAGACTTCTGTCTGCCGGCAAAATTCAACCTGTCTTATATTGACAGCGACGGAACCAAGAAAACACCGGTTGTTTTACACAGAGCGATTTTAGGTTCTCTCGATCGTTTCATGGCATACATTTTAGAGGAAACAAAAGGAAACCTGCCGTTATGGTTAGCTCCGGTTCAGGCTAAGATCCTTCCGGTCAAGAATGAGGATGAAGAACTTAACGCATATTCTCATGACTTATATAAGTATCTGGATGACAACGGAATCCGTGTTGAGATCGATGAGAGAAACGAGAAACTCGGCTACCGTATCCGTGAAGCACAGATGGAGAAAGTGCCGTATCTGTTAGTACTTGGTAAGAACGAAGCAGCTGACGGAACCGTAAGCTACAGACTGCATGGAGAGCAGAATTCCACCACAGTTTCCAAGGAAGATTTCCTTGCACTGTTAAAAGAGGATATCCGCGCAAAGAAGATCAATCCTGCAGCATTAAAATAAACAGAAATATGAAAATGCGGTGTGTCCGGCAGGATGTGCCGCATTTTTTCAGTCAGACAGGAAACAAAAACCTGATAAATAAATTGTCAAAGATGTATATTGTAATCAAAATTAAATGATAGTAAAATGATACTAATATAAAATCGTTTATGAGAATAAATCAGAAAGAACAAAGGAGGATATTGATGTGACCCTAAGTGGAAAAGTATCATTAAAGGTAAAAATGACGATTCTGATTATTGAGATTTTAATAATCGGATTATATGGAGTAATTGTCGGAGCAAAAAATATGGGTGCTATCCGTAATGATGCGATCGCCAGCATGGAAGAATATGTAAGTGAGGAACACCCGGAATATTCCCAGGAAGAAATACAACAGGAACTGCAGCCGATATTGCAGAAAATGCAGCAGGAAAAGAATGCAAAACAGGATCAGTTTTTCTATTTTATGGTTATTATGTGTATACTCACGGATATATGGGTACTGTATCTTACATTTGACATTACATCAGGCGTCAAAAGATCTGCGCTGTTTGCCGAAAAAATGGGACAGGGCGATTTTACGCAGCGTGTGGATGAAAAATACCTGAAACGTGAAGATGAGATCGGTATTCTTGCACGCAGCATCCGTGACATTCATCACAATATGAGACATCTGATCGGCTATGTACAGCGCGAAGCGGATACATTGGATGAAACGGTTGGAACAGCAGAGGCGGCACTGGCAAAACTTGCGGACGAGATTGACAGTGTATCTGGTATCACGCAGGAACTTGCAGCCGGAAATCAGGAGACCGCAGCAGCTGCACAGGAAGTGAATACGATGTCCGGAGAGATTGAGGAAGCTGCAAAAGGAATTGCAGAGCATGCACAGGAGGGAAACGGAAAAGTTGACGAGATCCATACCAGAGCGGCTGATACGAAACAAAAGATCAGTGCAAGCCGTGCAAATATCAGGAAAGTGCATGGGGAAATCAATGACAGCTTATCGGAAGCACTTGAAAATGCAAAAGTCGTGGAGCAGATCGGTGTTCTTGCGGAGTCCATCATGGGAATCACTTCTCAGACAAATCTGCTGGCTTTGAATGCATCAATTGAAGCCGCAAGAGCCGGAGAGGCGGGAAAAGGATTTGCAGTTGTTGCAGATGAGATCCGTAATCTTGCGGAGCAGTCGGCGAGCACGGTCGGGAATATCCAGGAAGTGACAGAGCGTGTCCAGACAGCAGTTGCAAGACTGACCACAGATGCAAAACGTCTGTTAGAGTTTGTGGGAGGAGACGTCACGGAGAGTTTTGATGATTTTGAAAAAATGGCAGATGATTATAATGAAGATGCAAACTATGTTGAAGAACTTGTAACGGATTTCAGCGCGGCATCCGAACAGCTTTTAGCTTCGGTCAGCGGAGTGGTTGCAAACATTCAGGAGGTAACGAAAGCTGCAAATGATGGTGCGGCAAGTACCGGAAGCATTGCAGAGCGTGTTACCAATGTTGACAGACAGGCAGAAGATATGCGTGAACTGATGAAACAGACGCAGGAGGCATCTTTGATGCTGCGGAAGGACACAAAGAAATTTACGGTTGCATAGACAGGATCAATCTGTTGTAAAAAATATTTTGGATAAAGTAAAAATTAGGACTGCACCACCATTTACTAATTTTAAAAGTTCAAGTAAAATATAAGTAAAAAAAGCAAAATTATGCTTTGTAAGACAGGGAGACTTATATGTTACGGGAAAAGATCAAAAATTGGAAAATGGGACTGGCTGCAGTCCTTGTTTTTGTCCTGGTTTTGGGAATGATGGGGATGTCCGGCAGTGTGAAGGCGGCAGACCAGACGGACTCTAAAATGATTGATATCATGTTTGTGCATGATACACATTCCCATCTGAACAGCTTTTCAACGGTAGTGGACGAAAAACAGGAAATGATCGGCGGGTTTGCAAGGATCAAGACGCTGATCGATGAACAAAAGGAAAAAAATCCGGATACATTAGTAGTGGATGGTGGAGATTTTTCCATGGGAACGCTGGTGCAGACCGTTTTTGAGACACAGGCGGCAGAGATTCGGATGTTAGGGGCACTGGGCTGCGAGGCGACAACACTTGGCAACCATGAATTTGATTATCGTTCAAAGGGACTTGCTAAGATGCTTGAAACCGCGGCGGAAAGCGGAGATACCGTGCCGGAACTTCTTGTCTGTAATATCAACTGGGATGCCATGGAACAGCAGGGACTCTCAGAAGGACAGCAGCAGATCCGTGATGCATTTACGGAATACGGTACGAAAGATTATGTGATGGTGCAAAAGGGCGATGTCCGGGTGGCGCTGCTTGGCGTATTCGGAAAAGATGCTCTGGCATGTGCACCGACCTGTGAACTGCAGTTTACGGATCCGGTGGAAGCAGTAAAAAAGACCGTAGCTGAAATTAAGAAAAACGAAGATGCGGATATTATCGTCTGTCTTTCCCATAGTGGAACTTCAGAGGATGAGTCAAAGTCAGAGGATGAAATTCTTGCAAAAAAAGTGCCGGATCTGGATGTGATCATCAGTGGACATACGCATACAAAACTGGAGGAGCCGATTGTACATGGGGATACCTATATCGTTTCCGCAGGGGAATATGGCAAGTACTTAGGTTCCTTATCGCTGGAACAAAAGGATGATGGGCGATGGAGCATGAAAGAATATCAACTTACTCCGATCGAGACAGATATTGCGGAGGATGCTGCAACACAGGAAGAAATCAATTCTTTTATGGCGACGGTGGATACCGATTATCTGGCACAGTTTGGGTTTACGAGAGAACAGGTACTTGCGGAAAATGATGTAGCATTTGACAGCCTGGAGGATCTCTACAACATCCATACCGAGCATAATCTGGGGGATCTCATCGCAGATGCCTATGCTTATGCGGTCACAAACAGTACGGATTATAATGGCACTCCCGTGGATGTGGCGATCGCGCCGAGTGGAACGATCCGTGATACCTATACAAAAGGAAACATTACGGTGGAGGATGTGTTTAATTCGTTTTCACTTGGAATCGGTGCGGACGGTGTGCCGGGGTATCCGCTGATCGAAGCATATCTGACAGGAAAAGAGTTAAAAACTGTGGCAGAAATCGACGCATCCGTGTCTGATCTGATGACATCTGCACGTTTGTATATGTACGGTTTGCAGTTTACTTACAACCCGCATCGTATGATCTTAAACCGTGTTACCGATGTGTATCTGCTGGATGCAGATGGCAATCGCAGGGAGTTAGAAGATGATAAAATGTATCGCGTGGTGGCGGATCTTTACAGTGGGCAGATGCTGTCTGCGGTGACGAAAACATCGTATGGACTGTTGTCTGTTGTGCCGAAAAAGGCAGATGGAACCCCGATTGAAAATTTTGAGGATGTGATTTTGACAGATAATGGCGGGGAATTAAAGGCATGGACGGCGATCGCACATTATATGGAGTCGTTTCCGGATGAAAATGGAGATGGAATTGCGGATATTCCACAATATTATGCCGGATTGCATGAAAGGAAAGTGGTAGATGATTCGTCTGATCTCATAAAATTAATAAAAAATCCGAATAAATATGCCGTCATGATCGCAGGAATCGTATTGATCGCTATTTTACTGGTTGTTTTGCTGATACGGTTAGTGTTAAAATTAGTAAAATATCGAACAGGAAAAAGTTTATAGGTTATTGAAAGGCATGGTTATTAACATGAGTGCGCAGGACAGAACAGAAGAAATTTTAAGACAGATGCATATACTGCTTGCAGGCAGTGAGTCTTATGACGGTATTGGCAGTAAAATTATCCTTGATAAAAAAAGAATGTTAGAACTGCTTGCTGAGTTAAATAAGGCTATCTATGCCATGATGGATGAGTACGAACTGACGACACAGGGGAAAGACCGTGCCAGACGCGAGGCAGCGAAGATTGGGGAAGATATCTTAAAAGATGCCAGTGGAAAAGCAGAGGATGTGTATGCTGCGTCCGTTATGTATACAAATGAGGCATTGCGTCATGTGCAGGAGATCATGCAGAGGGCGACAGATGCCATGCAGGAGATTTATAAGGATGCCAATGAAAAGCTCCAGAAAGAAAAAGATATTGTAAGGCGTGATCAGTCAGATCTGAAAGGGCATCTGCAGAATCTTGCCGATACGGATAAATATTTAAATTTGATTGAGGATCGCAACCGTGAGATTGAGAAGGAAAGAGCGAAAGAAAAGGGTGAGATGGAGCCATCCCCTTATACTGCGGTCAAACCGGAGATCAGAATCAATCAGGAGTATTTTGAAAAAGCGGGAATTGTGCCGGAAAATGAACAGGTGGAAGAAATTCCGGAAGATACCCGGGAGGAAAGTACTCCGAAAGCGGAAGTAAATGTAAATGTCAATCTGGATGCTGAGTATTTTCACTGGAAAGAGGGCGAAGAACATTCCGGTGAAAAGAAGCCGGAAAAACATTCTTTTTTTTCAAGACATCATAAAGATTAAAAGGAGAACGTGATGTTAGAAAAGCAGGAGAAAAAAGAATCTCACAAAAAATGGGAAAATCTATATGTTTTTACGGGACGGAAAAGTGACCTGACAACGATGATTTCCATTGCAGTCATAAATCCGATGATCCTGTATGTTTTTATCGGGTATGTGGCAGGTAAAAAGATCAGCCTGTCAGCGTTGTTTCTTATTATTGACGGAGTATTGTTTTTACAATGGGGACTGCTGGTAAAAAGACGCAAAAGAAAGCTGGAGATGCCAATACAGGGAGAGGCAGAACGAATGGATGCCATCAGGAAAAAAATAGATGAACTGGATAATGACTGACAAACAGAGGGAGACAGCCTTAATGGCCGTCTCCCTGTTTATATCCTGTATTGGAAATGATCTGCTGACTGTTAGAAAGCACGGTTGCAGATGGTGTGTAATTGTTATCATCAAATAAGAACTGATGTAATTGTGTGACGTTAGAGGCAAGATCACATGGAATAACAACATCACCGATCTTATCGTATTTGTGTGTTGTTTTTTCATATGGAAAACCGGTTGTATCGCCAATGTTATAACTGAAAATTTTTGCAGCAAGGGCAAGCAGATCCGTGTTAGAAAAACTTGTCTGAATATCTCCGAAAGCTGCGTTGATCAGTTTGTTGAGTGTCAGAATATTGGATTTCTGGGCTTTTTGCATCATTGCAGTTAAAACGGTACGCTGACGTTCTGTTCTGCGGTAGTCATCACCGCCACCATAACGGATTCTTGCGTAGGCACATGCCTGTACACCATCTAAGGTGTAAGTTCCACCGGAAGCCGGTGGGGTGGAATTGTGGCCGGTCAGCTCATTTAACTCTCTCATATAACCGGTCATCAGGCTTGCCTCATCGTCTGTGATCGTGATATCCACACCGCCTAAAAGGTCGACACATTCGATGATCGCATTAAAATCGACAGTTACATAATCTGTGATTGCAAGGTCAAGATTTGTATTCAGCATGGAGAGTGCCTGTTCCGGGCCGCCTTTTGCGTATGCTGCATTACATTTCTGATAAGTACCGCTGCCAGTATCTAAATAAGAATCGCGGTAGACGGATACCAGATTGATCGTATGCTGTTTTGTATCAATGTTCGCTAACATGATGACATCGCTGTTTCCCTTGGAGAGACTGCCATTGGAACGATTGTCAAGTCCGAAGAGAGCGATCGTTTTGTAATGAGCCATCGATTCTTTTGTCTCATCGGAGAGGTCATCATTGATGGAGACATCGTTCATGTCTAACTTATTTTTTTCAATTTTAGATAATTTGGTTGTGATAAAAAGGGCAATGGCGAGGAGCAGAATGATCACAAACTCCAGAATAAGGAGCATGATCTTTTTCTGCTTCCTGCTTTTGTCTGCAGTGTGCACATTTTTTTTCATAAGAATCCTCCATTCCTGCGCTGTCTTTTGCGCATATCAAGTTTGTGCGTAAGCACAAATCTTGCGTGTGAAAAATGTATTTTTTATACTATCCTCCATTTTGTGTAAAACTCTTTGTATTTACAGGAAGGATGTGGAAAAGTCACGGACTTCCTGTCTATACCAGTGTGGGTACGAAAGATATCATAAGGCGGTTGTACTTTTGATGCAATAAAGTATTTCTTAAATTTGAGGTAAATTTCTTAAATTAAATTAAGAAATGTGGGAAATACTGCATATGCAGCAGCAATTTAAAGGAATATTAAGAAATCCGCTCTATAACAATTTAAACTTTCCTGTTAAAATAAATGTAAAATCTGGTGTAATACTTAAAGTAAGACACAAAAAGAAGCGGAGGTTCTTATGCAGACAATTTTAGTGTGTGATGATGATAAGGAAATCGTAGAGGCGATCGAGATATATTTACAGCAGGAAGGATACCATATTTTAAAGGCGTATGACGGTGAGGAAGCATTGGAAATCTTAAAAGAGAATGAGGTTCATCTTCTGATCATGGATGTGATGATGCCGCGTCTTGACGGAATCCGTGCAACTTTAAAGATACGTGAGGAAAGCAGTATCCCGATCATTATTTTATCCGCAAAAACGGAGGATGCAGATAAGATTTTAGGTCTTAATATAGGTGCAGATGATTATGTGGAGAAACCGTTTAATCCTCTCGAACTGGTAGCAAGGGTCAAATCGCAGTTAAGACGTTATACCCAGCTTGGAAATGCGGCAGAAAACAGCGCATCTGTGTATACAGTGGGAGGATTGTCGATCAATGATGACTTAAAAGAAGTTACGGTGGATGGCGAAGTTGTAAAACTCACACCGATCGAGTATAACATTCTTCTGCTTTTAGTCAAAAATCAGGGAAAGGTATTTTCTATTAACCAGATTTATGAGAGCATCTGGAATGAGGATGCGATCGGGGCAGATAATACGGTTGCAGTGCATATCCGGCATATTCGTGAAAAAATCGAGATCAACCCAAAGGAGCCGCGTTATTTAAAGGTTGTGTGGGGTGTTGGATATAAGATTGAAAAGAACTGATTCTGGGGAGATTCCGTGCGCTGGTATATAGAATAAGACCCTGCACGGAGATGGAGACTTCATATGGAAAAAAAATCATACACATATGGCAGTAAGTTAGCAGGCATGATCCTGCATCTGTTTTTTACGGTAATCCTCACGATCGCCGTATATCTTCTGGCATCGTTGATCAGTAAAAATATTCTGCAGGTAACGGATATCGGAACAGATGATTTTTTTAATTCCGGATACTATACAAAATGTATGGAGCAGAAATGCAGTGAACTGACCGATTACCTTCATCTGTTACAAAAAGGTGATAAGCGGAGTGCGGAGGACGATAAGCGTTATCTGCAGTATACAAATGAGTTTAAGCGTGAAGACACCAATTTCTGTTACTGGTATAAACAGAATGGGGTGTGGTATACCAACCAGCCGGATTCAGTGGAAGGCCAGGAGTTTGATACACAGACCGTTCTCATGGAGGCAAAGACCATGGGAGATTATCTGCTCTATGATATGGAGAAAAAGGAATTTGGCACCGATATCCGCGGCATGGAAAATTATTTTTTTGGCAGTTACAACAATCAGATGTATCTGCCGCTTGAAAATGTGGTGCTTGTGATCGGGGTGGATACGGATCTGACGGCAAAAGATGATCTGTATGATGCCGAGGTGGAATATGTAAGACTGCATCCGTGGATCAAAGTCAGTATCGTTGCGGCATTGGTCAGTCTGATGGGATGGGTGTTAAGTCTTGTATATCTGACACTTGCGACCGGACACAGGGATGGAGAAGAAGGAGTTCATCTTAATTTTATCGACCGGATAAAAACGGAGATCGTGACCGCCGTTTTTATTGCAGCAACCAGTGAACTTATTATGCTTTTGTCCCATGTAAATAATAAAACATGGAATGTATCAGGACTTCTTGTTGCATCGGGAACGGTCAGTCTGTTAATTGATGTTCTGTTTCTTATTTTTTACCTGAGTATGGTACGCCGGATGAAGGCGGAAGTGATGTGGGAAAACAGTCTTGCATGCTGGCTTGTAAGGGGAATGGATAAGTTCTTTGAGAAGAGGACGGTAACGGTACGTGTGCTTGTTGTCTTTGCAGTTCACATGATCGTCTGTTTTGTGCTTGCCATGGGAGCATTTTATTACCACCAGGTGATCTGTCTGGTGCTGCTTCTGATCTTCAGCGGAATGGAGGCATATGCGCTGCTTCGGTCTGCGGTTGAGCATTATCAGGTGTATGAGGGCGTGGAGAAAATTACAGAAGGTGTGTTAAGCAATAAGATTGACACAGAAGGGCTGCATGGAGAAGATAAAAAACTTGCAGAGGCGATCAACAATATCGGCAGCGGTCTTTTACATGCGGTGGATGACAGTACGAAAAACGAGCGTATGAAAGCAGATCTGATCACGAATGTTTCACATGATATTAAAACACCGTTAACCTCCATTATTAATTATGTTAACCTGATTAAACTTGAACAGATTGATAATGAGCGAGTGAATGGCTATATCAGGATCTTAGATGCCAAGTCACAGCGATTAAAGCAGCTTACCGAAGATCTGGTCGAGACATCACGTATTACGTCCGGAAATGTCAAACTGGATATGCAAAAGATAGATCTGGTGGAACTCATTTATCAGACCGCAGGTGAATTTAACGAAAAATTTGAGGCAAAAGAGCTGACGATCGTTACAAAACTTCCGAAAACGGAAGTAATGATCCGTGCGGACGGCAGACAGCTGTACCGTGTGATCGAAAACCTTTATAATAATGTTGCAAAATATGCATTGGAAAAAACCAGAGTTTATGTGGATGTGCATGTGCTTGAGGAAAAAGTGACATTTTCCATTAAAAATGTATCGGAGCGTTCACTTGCACTGGAAAACAGCAATGCGGGAGATCTGACAGAGCGTTTTATCCGTGGGGATGCCTCAAGAACGACCGAGGGAAGCGGACTGGGGCTTTCCATTGCAAAGAGTCTGACACAGCTTATGGGCGGCATCTTTTTCATCGGGGTGGACGGAGATCTGTTTAAGGCTTCGATCACATTCCCGATGTACAGGGAAACAATAGATACGGATGAATAAGAGAGTAAATTTACGGCTGTTTTCAGCAGATAGGGCATGCGCTTTCCAATGCTTTCAGTTTAACGTGTAAAAGTACTTGATTTTTGCTGATGCTGTCTATATAATTTTAAACAATGGATCTAATAGAAAATGGGCAAAAGAATGGAGGAAACCATGAAATTATACGATAGCGGTGTATATCTCGTAAATGGAAATGAACTGGTACCGGACGGTGCAAATGCCATCGAAGAGGTCGTAAAAAAGACCGGGGCAGCAGTGACCAAAGAGCAGGCGGCAGAAAATACGATTGCTTACGGTATCTTAAAAAATCATAATATATCCGGCAATATGGACAAACTTCAGATCAAGTTTGACAAGCTGACATCCCACGATATCACATTTGTCGGAATCATCCAGACAGCAAGAGCATCAGGATTAGAGAAGTTCCCGATCCCATATGTGCTGACGAACTGTCACAACAGCCTGTGTGCAGTCGGAGGTACGATCAACGAGGATGATCACATGTTTGGTTTAACCTGTGCAAAGAAATACGGCGGGGTTTATGTACCGCCTCATCAGGCAGTCATCCATCAGTTTGCACGCGAGATGCTTGCGGCAGGCGGAGCGATGATCCTTGGTTCTGATTCCCACACACGTTATGGCGCACTTGGTACCATGGCAGTCGGCGAGGGTGGACCGGAGCTTGTAAAACAGCTTTTAAACAAGACTTATGATATCGATATGCCGGGTGTGATCGGCGTTTATCTGACAGGCACGCCGATGAAAGGTGTCGGACCGCAGGATATTGCACTTGCCATTATCGGGGAAGTATTTGATAAAGGTTATGTAAAGAATAAAGTCATGGAGTTCGTCGGACCGGGCGTTGCAAACTTAAGCGTTGATTTCCGAATCGGTGTGGACGTTATGACGACAGAGACGACCTGCCTTTCCTCCATCTGGAAAACAGATGACAAAGTAAAAGAGTTTTATGCGATCCACGGCAGACCACAGGATTACAAAGAGTTGAATCCGGGCAGCGTGGCATATTATGACGGAATGATCGAGATCGACCTTTCAAAGATCAAACCGATGATCGCAATGCCATTCCATCCGAGCAACACTTACACGATCGAAGAGTTAAACGCAAACCTGATGGACATCTTAGATGACTGTGAGAAACGTGCAGAGGTAAGTTTTGACGGTGCGGTCAAACTGGACTTAAAGAGCAAAGTAAGAGATGGAAAACTCTATGTAGATCAGGGTATCATCGCAGGCTGCGCAGGCGGTGGATTTGAGAATATCTGTGATGCAGCAGACATCTTAAAGGGTGCGAGCATCGGACCGGATGAGTTTACGTTAAGCGTATATCCGGCAAGTACGCCGATCTATATGGAGTTAGTAAAGAATGGTGCAGTTGCATCCCTGATGGAGACAGGTGCGATCGTTAAGACGGCATTCTGCGGACCGTGCTTTGGCGCTGGCGATACACCGGCAAACAACGCATTTTCCATCCGCCACTCCACCAGAAACTTCCCGAACCGTGAAGGCTCCAAGGTACAGAAGGGACAGGTTGCCTCCGTTGCGCTGATGGATGCACGTTCTATTGCAGCAACAGCCGCAAACAAGGGATTTTTGACAGCCGCAACTGATGTGGATGTAAACTTTAGCAAACCGAAGTACTTCTTCGATAAAAATATTTACGCAAACCGTGTCTTTGACAGCAAGGGTGTAGCAGATCCTTCCGTTGAAATCCAGTTTGGACCAAACATCAAAGACTGGCCGGCAATGAGCGCATTACCGGAAAATATGGTATTAAAAGTGGTATCTGAGATCCACGATCCGGTCACGACCACAGACGAGCTGATCCCGTCCGGAGAGACATCCTCCTTCCGTTCCAACCCGCTTGGACTCGCAGAGTTTGCACTTTCCAGAAAAGATCCGCAGTACGTGGGCCGGGCAAAAGAGATCCAGAAAGCGCAGAAAGCCTTAGAAGCCGGAAACTGCCCGTTAGAAGCAGTGGAAGAATTAAAACCGGTTATGGATATTATCGATAAAGCATTCCCGGAAACAAAATTTGAGGATAACCATTCCAATGGTGAGATCGGTTTTGGAAGTACGATCTTTGCAGTAAAACCGGGCGATGGTTCCGCACGTGAGCAGGCTGCTTCCTGCCAGAAAGTACTTGGAGGCTGGGCAAACATTGCAAATGAGTATGCAACCAAGCGTTACCGCTCGAACCTCATCAACTGGGGTATGCTTCCGTTCATCATCCCGGAGGGCGAACTGCCGTTCAAGAATCTTGACTACTTATACATCCCGAATATCCGTAAAGCAGTCGAGGACAAACAGTCCGAGATTACAGCGTATGTGATCAAAGATGGAAAGGCAGAAGAGTTTAAACTTGGACTTGGTGCGATGACTGATGATGAGAGAGAGATCATCTTAAAGGGCTGTCTGATCAATTATTACAGAGGGTAAAACCGCAGACTGATATTTTGGGGCATCGGCGCATGAGCACCGGTGTCCCTTTTTGCAAAATCCAGTAATTAACAAAAATTTCAGCAAAATCTGATTGCGTTGCCTGTCTGCGAAGGTTATAATGAAAATATTAGATAAGACGGAGGATGGCAATTTGGACGAACAGGAAAAGATAAAAAAAACATCCCAGGAAACAGAATGGGAATTAAAACCACAGTATGTCATCATCGCACTGGTCGTATTTGTGACTTTCTGCTGCTGCATACTGTTTTTCTTTATGATCTACCGTTACAATGGATTCACAGACTTCTGGAAGAAGCTGTCTTTGATCTTACAGCCGATCATTATCGGTGTAGTGATCGCATATCTGTTAAATCCAATCATGAAATTTTTAGAGGGACACCTGCTTAAGTTTTTAGAGCCGCGGATGAAAAGCAAACGCAAAGCGAAAAAGACATCACGGGGAATAGCAATTACCGGATCACTGGTATTTTTAGTGGGAATCTGTGTGCTTTTAGTGGCGGCGATCGTTCCATCTATCTCTGCGAGTATCCAGAGCATGATCACATCGTTTCCACAGGAAGCAAAGGATCTGACGAAATGGGTAGACGAGGTGACAAACGGTGATACGGAACTTGCGTCCATGATACAGCAGGGCGTGGACAAAATAACGGATACGGTTGAGACCTTTTTTGAAGATGATATTTTTTCAAAGGTACAGACTTATCTTACATCGATCACAAGCGGTGTGATCTATGGTGTCAAATTCGTTTTAAATGTGATCGTCGGTCTGATCATTTCAGTCTATGTGATGGCAGACCAGGAACATTTTGCAGGACAGGCGAAAAAGATCGTATATGCGATGTTTAAACCGGTGCGGGCAAATGTTATCGTTGATACTGTCCGTAAGAGCAATGAGATTTTCAGTGGATTTATCAGTGGAAAAATTTTAGATTCAGCGATCATCGGAGTGCTTGCCTATATCGTGCTGGCAATCATGAAAATGCCGGATACAGTGCTGATTGCCGTGATCATCGGTGTCACAAACGTCATACCGTTTTTCGGACCATTTATCGGTGCGGTGCCGTCCTTTATCATTATTGTGCTGCAGAATCCGATACAGGGATTATATTTCCTGATCTTTATCGTTGTATTACAGCAGATCGATGGAAATATCATTGGACCAAAGATCCTTGGCAGTTCTACCGGGTTATCGGCATTCTGGGTTGTATTTGCAATCCTGGTTTTTGGCGGCTTGTGGGGATTCCCGGGAATGCTGCTTGGTGTGCCGCTTATGGCAGTGATTTATTATGTGGCACAGAAAACAGTATCTTATTTCTTAAAAAAACGCGGACTTACGACAGATACATCGGCATACGTATATCTGACAAAGGTTGATAAAGAGAATAACCAGCCGGTTTATGACAAAAATCCGTCTAAAAAAGAACTGAAAAAGCATCATGAAAAGCACATGAAAGAACCGGTAGAAGAGAGTAAAAAAGTAGAAAAAGATTAATGACCAAAAAGAGGGTATGGCAGACTGCAAACCCTCTTTTTTTGCCTGTATCATGGCTTTTTTTTCTAAGATTAAATTTTGACATCTATATGTGCGTATGATAAACTAAGAACAAAAGAAGCAGCAAAAGAATAGCGCGTTCTGAGGTGGCATAATTTGGATAAATATGAATATAAATTAAAGCTGGATCAGATGAAATCTCTGACGGCCGAACATAATTATGAAAAGGCAGCAGAGATAGCTGATACGATTAACTGGAATAAAATAAAAAATGTAAATGCACTTGTAAAAGTTGGAGAGATTTATGAGAATACCGGTCGTTTAGAAGACAGCCGTGAGGTTTTGCTTATGGCATATGACCGGTCTCCAATTGGAAGAATGATCATTTACCGCCTGGCAAAAGTTGCCATTAAAATGAAAAATTTTGATGAGGCGAAAGATTATTATCAGGAATTTGTGGAGATCGCACCACATGATAATTTGAAATATGTGTTGAAATACGAGATCTGCAAAGCCCAGGGTGCAAATATAGAAACTCTGATCGGAATTTTAGAGGAGTTAAAAGAGCAGGAATATACCGAAGAATGGGCATTTGAACTTGCATGTCTGTATCATAAAGCAGGTATGGCAGATAAGTGTGTGGAGGCATGTGATGAACTGGTACTGTGGTTTGGTGACGGTCCATATGTAGAGCGTGCCTTAGAACTGAAGATGATCTATCAGCCGTTAAATAAACAGCAGGAAGAAAAGTATCGCAGATTTTGTCAGAAACGCGAAGGTGTTGTTGAGGTCAGACCGGAGGAGGAGCTTGACTCCGGTGAGATCGTGAATGAAACCGTACAGATACCGGATGTGAAGCTTTCACCGGAACGGTTTAATACACAGAATCTGCAGGAAGAGCTGCAAAAGAGCATGCAGCAGATCATGCATGCGACGGAAAAAGAAACTGTTACAGACAGTATGGACAACATCAAAAAGCTTGTGGAGGAGATTCCATATCTGCAGCTTCCGAAAGAAGAATATGATCCATCTGAGGAAGAGGAAGATACGCTGGAACATATAGAGACGGATCACGAGATCGATGATTCGTTAAAGATCAATTTCAAAGAGCTGCTTGCAGAAGAACATGATGGACAGATTGGGATGTATATGCCGGAGAAAACGGCATTAGAGCACCAGATCACAGGTCAGATGAGCATTGAAGAAGTGCTTGCTGAGTGGGAAAAGACGAAATATGCCGCAGAAGTTGCATTAGAAGATGCAAAGCAGCGCAGACTTGAATCTGCAAAGGCGCGTGCGCTGCAGGAAGCAGAAGAAATTATGGGACGTCTTGCAGACATTATTCCAAAGCTTGATGCAGGTGTTGCTCCAAAAGATATACTGCAGGATCAGTACATAGAAGGCAAGCCGTTAGAAAATGACAGGGCAGCAGCTATGGTTGCAAACATGAATCAGATCTTACAGGAAGAGATTGACCGGATATCGACAGAGACGGCGGATATCGATAAACAGCTGGCAGAGGCAGCCGGAACAGCAGCGTCCGCAATGGAACCGGAGCCGGCAGCGTCAATGGGAGAGATATCTGGGCCAGGAGTGAATGCAGCGGAGCTTGCAGAAGAAGTATCCGGGATGATGCAGGAGACAGAAGATGTGGAAATATCCGGACAGGAGCAGATACCGGGATCTCAGCCGGATGAGGAAATCGCAGATCTCTCCGCAGAAGAAACGGATGAGGAAACTGTAGATCTCAGTACAGAGGAGAAGGCGGCAGAGGAAGTTTCAGATATTAGTGAAGAGAAAACATCTGAAGCAGATGATTTTGATATAGTTACCGCAGACACGATCGATCTTGGCAAAGTGGTAACGGAACAGGCATTAGCCGAAACGGTAGAGCATATTACCGATACGGAAAGCGCGACGGATGATATCACACAGAAAGAGCTGGCTGACAACACGGCAGTTGAGGTAACGAAAGAGGTTCTTAAGAAAGAGGACCGGGTGGAAAGAGTCCTTCCGGAGATCACAGAGCCTGAGGATGAGACCGGTTTTGAGGCAGTTACATCACTGGGTGAAGAACTTCGGGGGATATTTACCTATTTTGTTTCGATCAAGGGAATGGAAGAACAGATTTGTCAGGCACTTACAGGTGCGGCAAGACATCTGATAACAGGAAAGGATGCTTCTACCGGAAATATGGTGATCCAGGGTGGCAGCGGAAGTGGCAAAACAGTCCTTGCAACGGCTATGGTGAAAGCACTTCAGAAAGAAACCGGAAAACCAAAAGGAAAGGTTGGAAAGATTGAAGCTTCCGCACTGAATAAAAAGGATGTAGCATCACTGTTAAAGAAAATTTCCGGGGGCTGTCTGATCATAGAGAAAGCCGGAGATATTTCCAAAGAAACGGCAGTCCGGCTGGCACTTCTTCTGAAAAGTGATACAAGCGGATTATTTGTCATTATGGAAGATACACACCGTGGAATTGAGAAGGCACTCGGCAGAGATGAAGGATTTGCTTCCCGTTTCTCTGAGAAGATCAATATTCCGATATTTACCAGTGATGAGCTTGTTTCATTTGCGAAAGCGTATGCAAACGAACTTGGCTATACAATAGATGAGATGGGTATTCTGGCACTTTACAACAGTATCAGCAATATTCAGAAATATGACAAGGCAACAACGCTTACAGAGGTAAAAGAGATTGTGGACGATGCGATTCATAAATCTGAGAAGGGCGGTTTACGAAAAGCATTTAGCATTATTACGTCCAGAAGATATGATGATGAAGATTATGTGATTCTTCGCGAAAAAGATTTTGGAATCTAAAATATACAGGCTATAATCATGACATAAAAATAAAGGGGTGTAAGGGTATGGCTAATTTTTCAGAGTTGGATCGCTATTTATTTGGACAGGCGACGCATTACGAGATTTACCGGAAACTGGGGGCTCATTTTACGGATCAATATGGAATTCGTGGAGTATGTTTTGATGTGTGGGCTCCGAATGCCGCAAGAATATGGGTGATTGGTTCTTTTAACGGATGGGATGAAACGGCAGATGAAATGACAAGGTTAGAGCCGGATACCATGGGAATATTCGAATTGTTTATTCCGGGGATCGAGGAAGGTGCACTGTATAAATACCTGATAGAGACGAAAGATGGAAAACGGTTCTATAAGGCGGATCCATATGCAAATTATGCAGAGCTTCGTCCGGGAACGGCATCTGCTGTCACGGATATAGAGCATTTTAAGTGGACCGATGAAAAATGGATGGAAGAGCGTGCAAAGACCAAAGATATCTATGCAAAACCTATGGCGATCTACGAGGTACATCCGGGATCCTGGATGCGCCATCCGGGCAGAGAGGATGACGGATTTTACAGTTATAGGGATCTTGTGAAATATCTGATCCCGTATGTGAAGGAGATGGGATATACACATATTGAGCTGATGGGTATTTCTGAGTATCCGTTTGACGGTTCCTGGGGATATCAGGTAACCGGTTATTATGCACCGACTTCCCGTTATGGAACGCCGCAGGATTTTGCATATTTTATCAATGAATGTCACAAGCACAAGATCAGTGTGATCCTAGACTGGGTGCCGGCGCATTTCCCGAAAGATGCACATGGACTGGCTGAGTTTGATGGAACATGTCTGTATGAATATGCGGATCCAAGGAAAGGAGAACATCCGGACTGGGGTACAAAGATATTTGATTACGGCAAGAATGAAGTAAAGAATTTCCTGATCGGCAGTGCATTGATGTGGATCGAGCATTATCATATTGACGGGCTGCGTGTGGATGCAGTGGCATCTATGTTATATCTGGATTATGGAAAGCAGCCGGGACAGTGGGTTCCGAATAAATACGGTGATAATAAGAATCTTGAGGCAGTGGAGTTTTTTAAGCATGTCAATACACTGATCCTTGGAAGAAACCCGGGAGCAGTCATGATCGCTGAGGAATCTACGGCATGGCCGAAAGTCACCGGCCGTGTGGAAGATGACGGACTGAATTTCAGTTATAAATGGAATATGGGATGGATGCATGATTTCCTGGATTATATGAAACTTGATCCGTATTTCCGCAAGGATAATCACCACAAAATGACTTTTGCCATGAGTTATAACGAGAGTGAGAAATACATTCTTGTGCTTTCCCATGACGAAGTGGTACATCTGAAATGTTCCATGATCAATAAGATGCCGGGCGAGATGGAAGATAAATTTAAAAATCTGATGGTCGGCTATGCGTTTATGATGGGACATCCTGGTAAAAAACTTTTGTTTATGGGACAGGAATTTGCACAGCTTCAGGAGTGGAGTGAGGCGAGAGAATTAGACTGGTATCTGCTGGAAAACCCGGATCATAAGCATATGCAGAACTGGGTAAAGAAATTATTACATATTTATCAGAAAAATCCGGCACTCTATGAACTTGACAGCAGCTGGGGTGGATTTGAATGGATCAATGCAAATGATGCTGAGCGCAGTATTTTCAGCTTTATCAGAAAGAGCAAAGACGGAAAGAATAATCTGCTTTTTGTATGCAATTTTACACCGGTGGAACGCAGCGACTACCGCGTAGGCGTACCAAAACACAAGACTTATAAGCTGATTTTAAACAGTGACGATGCAGAATTTGGCGGAAGCGGCAAAGAGCGTCCGGTAAATTATAAATCTGTGTCGCAGGAATGTGATGGAAGACCATACTCGTTTGCATATCCGCTTCCGGGCTTTGGTGTGGCAGTATTCCGCTATTAAAAACTGTATAAAATAGCAGAACAGCGTTTGAAATCGTATCGAAAAACTTAATAAATGTGCTGATGTATCCGATATATACATCAGCTATGGATGGCGCAGATATTTCAGGGAAGTGAAAGTATGCGCCATTCTTTTGTCCTGATATAACCGGATTGGTCAGATATAACTGAGTGAAAAGCAGAAATCAGGCAAGGAAAAACTGTACGGAAAGTATGTAAGAACAGAAATGACAAGGAGAGTCGGATCATGAGAATAGATAACCAACAGCAGCAGAATAAGGGCGTGATGGATTTAATGCCGCAGACAGGCGCCGTGGAAGAAAAAAACGGAATTCAGATGTTTGCGGATGCGGTAAAGACAGAGAGTAGTAAAAAATCTGCAGGAACTACGTCTTTTCAGGCAAAAGAGATTACTTATCTGAATCCGGCAAAAGAAGAGAAAAAGACGGTCATAGATGAAATAGAGCAGTCCGGTTCCATGGATGCAGGCGAGCGAAAAGCACAGATGGCTGTGCTTGCGGAAACTACTTCACCGGAAGATTATGAAAAAATGCAGGAGGATGGCTTTTCGCTGGATGATACCACGAGCAATAAGATCGTGACCGTGACGGATAAGATCAAAGCACAGCTGGCAAAGGCGGGGGTGGATATTTCTAAATTTGGAGATGATCTTGATCTCGAACAGCTTGCACAGATCACGGGCAGTCCGGAACTTGCAGTTCAGATCGCAAACAGTCTGCGGGAAGCGGATCTGCCGCTTGCGGATGATAATTTTAAACAGATCGCAGAGACAGTAAATATGGCGGATTCTTTATCCGCATTGGATGATGGCGCTGTAAAATATCTGATTGATAATCGGTTAGAGCCTACGGTGCGAAATATATATTTTGCTGAGCATTCTGCAAGTGCAGGCTATATTTCGGCAGAACAGCAGGATATTTCGTCCTTCCTTCCACAGGTGAAAAACGTGATCGCATCAGCAGGACTGGAAGTAAATGATGATACCATTGCAACCAGTAAGTGGATGTTAGAAAATGATATACCGCTGACGAAGGAGAATCTTACTTATGCACAGGCTCTGCGCCAGACGGGACTGACCACGGGGGCAGAAGATATTGCCGCACTTGCAGCAGAGGCGGTCAGCGAAGGGAAAAGCGCACAGGATGCGGTGATCCTGTCCGGCTATACATGGATGGAGCAGGCGAAAGACGCTGTGGATACCGTAGAAAATGCCACGGATGAAGATCTTGCTTATATCGTGGAAAAAGGATTGCCACTTACCCTGGACAGTTTAAGGGAAGCTGCGGCAAATCGGACATCGGGAACGGCGGCATCAGAAAGCCAGGCGTCAGGAACAGTGTCATCATCTGAAGCTCAGAGTGAGGATGCAGCGCAGAGCATTGCGAACGAGAGTTATACCCCAAAAGGGCAGCAGCTTCTGACGGCACGCAGACAGTTAGAAGAAATTCGTCTTGCAATGACGGTGGAAGCAAATTACCGTCTATTAAAACAGGGGGTTTCCATTGACACCGAGCCGTTGGTAAAACTGGTGGAACAGCTGAAGGATCAGGAAAATGCATATTATAAAAATCTCCTGATATCTGAAGGTGTGGATGTGAACGACGAGCAGGTGGAACTTTTTAGAGAGGTCGATAAAAAAGTTTCCGATATGCGTTATGTTCCGGCATATGTGCTTGGAATGAAAGATGCCGAGGTGTCGACGATCAATGGTGTCCATAAAGCCGGTATGGAACTGAAAAGTTCTTTTGAAAAGGCAAGTCAGCAGTATGAGACCCTGATGACAGCACCGAGAACCGATCTGGGGGATTCCATCCAGAAGGCATTCCGTAACGTGGATGATATTTTAAACGACCTTGATATGGAACTGACGGATGAAAACCGTCGTGCGGTTCGGATTCTTGGATATAACAGTATCGAGATCACCCAGGATTCTGTGTTTCAGATGAAAGCAGCAGATGAAGAAGTGCAGCGTGTCTTTAAAAATATGACTCCGGCGGTTGTCACACAGATGATAAAACGTGGGATCAACCCACTGGAAATGGATTTTACATCGTTAAACCAGGAGGCAGAGAACATTAAGAGCGAGGAGTCTGGTAGGGAGGATAACCGCAGATTCAGTGAATATCTCTGGAAAATGGAACAGAATCACGAAATCAGTGAGGAGGAGCGAAGCTCTTATATAGGAATCTATCGTCTGATCCGACAGGTAGAAAATACAGATGGTGCAGCAATCGGTGCACTGATACAGCAGGGATCGCCCCTTACGATGAAAAATCTTCTGACAGCTGTGCGGTCTGAAAAACGCAGCAATAAGATGGATTATTCTGTAGATTCTGATTTTAATGGCGTATCCGGGACATCCAATGGCAGCTCGATTACGGATCAGATTGAGGCAGCCTATCAGAATAACTGCTTAAAAGATGCTTCGGAATTACTGACACCGGAGCGTGCGAAAGTGTTGTTTGATCAGGATTCTGACTGGGAGAACATGACGCCGGAGGAATTTAAAGCAGCGCTGGAGCTGGCAAAAGAACAGGCAGATGAGAGTGGCATTGATGCAGATTATGCAAAAGAGCAGCTTGCGCAGTTAGAGCAGGCAGCAAATGCGGATGAGAGTATTTATCGTATTTTGGATAAATATGATATTCCAAATACAATATCAAATGTGCTGGCAATGGAATCCATGCTCAACCAGCGTAATCAGATGTTTCGTAAGATTTTTGGAAGCAGTATGGCAGACCACAATGGAGACAATCAGGTAGATGCGGATGATTTAGAAGCAATTAAGCAGGAATTGTTAGAGGAATTTGGAGAAGCTGTTTCAGAACCGGCAGATATGGCGGCTGCGCAGGAGAAGTTAGGCGAACTTGCAGAAAATGTGATGAAGACGATGATAAACAGCGATCATGTGACGAGTCTTGATGTGCGTGAGATGAAAATGCTTTCCGCGCAGCTTTCCGTAAACAGTATTCTTGCAAAAGAAGAGCAGTATGCTGTTCCAGTAATGGTCAATGATGAACTTATGAATGTTTCTGTTAAAATCGTGCGCGGTGTGGACAAAAAAGGAATCGTCGATATCATGATGGAAAGTGAATTGCGCGGAAAGATCGCGGCGACATTCCAGGCAAAGGAAGATGGTATACATGGACTGGTCGCCACAGATTCAGAGGAGACGGCAGAACTCTTTGAAGAACAGGCACAGAATCTTATGGATTCGCTTGGCGGAGAGAATGATGATGTTACAGAATTACACTGTGCACACATAAAGGACCTTGATCTGAATCATTTCTCCATGGGAGCGTTTGGAGTCGATGCAAAGAATGAAACTCCGACCTCTGAGGATCAGGATACTTACCGTGTGCAGACCTCACGTTTGTATGGAATTGCAGAGCATTTTATCAAAGCAGTAAAAGGAACACTCGCACAGGAGGCATAAAAATTGATTTTCGGACTACATGGATTCCGATAGATAATTTTGTATACCGATATATATGGCATTTACGAGCTTATTTTGGTAGTCGTCTGTCAAAAGAAGATCTGCCTCTGTCGGATTACTTAGAAACCCACACTCTACAATAACGGTAGGTGTGGGTGTTTTTTTGAGCAGATAATAGCTTTCATTTGCTTTTGCAACGCGGTGATTATCAGGATCAACATTTGCGATCAGGCTGTCCTGGATCGTATCTGCCAGTTTTTTTCCATCCTGCGACTGACCAAAATAAAATACCTGTGCACCGCAGACTTCCGGAGACGGATAGCTGTTCTGGTGCAGGCTGACCGTAAAGATGGGGGCTACCTCCGTGATGATTTTACAGCGATTTTGCATATCTTCAGCTTTTTTGTTGGTGTTTCCCTCAGAATAAAGACCGATGTCCGAGTCGCGTGTTAGGATAATCCGGATGGAATCCTGCTTGAATTTATCCCGAAGTTTCAGTGCCAGTGCAAGATTGATGTCCTTTTCCAGTGCGTCATTGGTGCCGACTTTGCCGGGATCGATACCGCCGTGCCCGGCATCGATCACGATCGATAAATTACCAGAAGGTGAGCTGGTCTGTCCGGTGTCCCCGGTAAGCTCTGTATTATGTGCGGAATCTGTGTCCGGTGTGCCTTTTGTGTCTATGTGACTGTTTTGTACAAGTATGGCGCTTTGACTTCCAAGAAAAAATGCGGCGATCACCAGACAGACAGCCATGATAAGTTCTATCTTTTTTTTCATAAAAACCCCGGAGTATCGTTTTTATAAAATATTCACGATATCCGGGGTTTATGTCATAATAAAATGATTGAATATTTGAATGATTGTATTTAATTGATGTATTTAATGATAGTGTCCCAGATAGAAGGCAGCTCTAAACCAAGTTTCCAGAAGGAGCCGCCGGCAAGCTGGTTTTCCTGAAGGACTTTTAATTTCTCTTCCAGGGAAGCAGCATCCTCCACCCATATTTTGTAAGTGATACCATTGTTTTCGTATTGTACATAATATTGACCGTCAATGTCTGACCATACCGGTTCGGCAGCATTTGTACTGATCAGTTTTTGAATCTCTGACATGCTTGTTGCATAGGAATCCAGTGTAAAAAGCTGATAGCTGTCGGCTGAGTCACTGGTGCCAGCAGCTTCATCGGCAGCCTGGGCATCGGCAGCAGCATTGTCTGTTTCATCAGTGTCGTTATTATTGTTATCGGATGTCTGTGTTGTGCTGTCATCAACAGGTGTCTCGGACCATACACGGGCATAAAACGGCATGCCTAAGATCAGCTGATCTGCCGGAACTTCTTTTAAGGTATTGGCAACGCCTTCTTTTACAAAGCCGATCGAAGCTACAGATCCTGCTTCCTCAGAACCGGCATAATGTTCATCGTATGCCATGACAACAACATAGTCTGCAAAAGTTGCCTGTTCTGCGCGATTATAGAATGCAGTAAAACTACTGGGAACATAATCGTCCACGGAAAGAACAATGCCATTGTTTGCACATTTTAATGACAACTCCCGTATGAACTGAATATAAGAGTCACCGACTTCAGAACTTAATGCTTCAAAGTCAACATTGATACCGTCAAAATTATATTGAATAGCTGCGGAGATCAGGTTATTGATCAGGTTCTCACGTTTGGATGTATAAGTTAAAACGGATGTGGTGTCGACATCTTTGTTTTCCAGATTGCTTACAAGTGCCCAGACTTCAATACCTTTCTGGTGGCAGTAATTTACATAGTCGGAGCTTGCAAGTGAGGCAATGTTTCCGTTATTGTCATTCAGGTAAAACCATGTAGGGGAGATAACATTGATCCCCTTGGTGTTCTGAAGCACGGATGCAATGGTTGTATTGGCATCTGCGTTTGTGATCTGATGCCATGCCATATTGATCTTAAAATCTTTTTTTATATGTGTAAATTCTTCCGCAACATAATCGCTGGTCAGCGTTTTTGTGGATGTTGCGCCAAGTGCTTTTGATTTGATATATCCGATGATTCCTTCTGCAGTGGATACTTTTGTCCAGGTATCTCCTGTTTCTAAAACAGTAACTTCCGTGTTTTTGCCAATATCTGCGAGGATCGGACTCTTGATGCCGCCTTTTTGACGGAGCTGTGTTTTTTGCTTCGCCGGCGCAGTGGTGTAGTCACCCCAGGCAGTCGTAAGAATTACACGGTTTGGTGAGTCAAGTACTTCATAGGAGAAATCGGAGTACAGTTTTAAAAAGTCGATTGCGATATATGCAGTCTGGGCATCCGCCTTGACAATTGGGTGATCTAAGGAATGAGAATCCTTTGTCACATAATAGCTGGTACTGTCTGCATCCGCAGAAATCAAATCTGTTGCAGTTGTGTAAAGAAGTTTATTTTCATTGTGATCCCAGTAAAAACGGTCATTCAGATAAGAACATACAGTTTCATAATCAAGATAGACAGTTCCGTTAAGGAGTTTTCCTTTTGCGTCGAGAATCTGGTTATCTAAGATCAGGGCTACGTCCTGTTCGCCGGACAGATTATAATAATCAGATAAATTCATATGTTCTTTGGAAGGTGTATATTTTTCTATGATGCTTCCGAGAAGCATAAAACAGATAATGACGACGATCAGAGCGCCGGCAGCCAAAATAGGGACAAATTTTTTCTTCATGTTAAGAACCCTCTTCTTCTTAAGAATTATCGTTTGTGTTCCTATTGTAGCATAATGATATGTAAATTCAAAGTTATTTACTCTTATTTTACGGCAGAGCTTATGTTCGGTAAAACTCTGCCGTTTCTTTTTGTCGGATTTGTATATCGTCTTAGATATTTTTTCTTATTCTGACCGGGTGGGCATTGAGGTACTCCATCCCTGTCAACTGTTATGATACCGGATCTGTCTGCAAAATGTACAGACCGTTATCAAAGGTTCGTTTTTTTGATCTTATCAAAATGTAATTCTGTTAACACCCCCTCGTTGAATATATAATCTCTCATGTAAGAATTTTCTTCTGTGACGGAAAGCTCTTCTGTGACCTCTTTTGAATTGCTTGGCACACCTTCGAACCAGATGGTTGTCCCCATATGTTCTAAGGAAGAGAGCTCTAAATAAAGCTTTTTCATATGTTTAGAATCCAATGTAGTTATCCCCCGTTATTACTTACTGTATGACAAAGCGGATCAAAGTCCTTTGTTCCCAAAAGGAAATTCGCTGGTTACAATTATGTGATATATTAAAAAAATGTTTTGCGCAGAAACTTTTCAGCAGATAAATTCCTGCAGAATGGAAAAGTGTTCTTTCTTTATATAAAATGGATCCGGAATGGATGGAACACTGCTTATGGAAATCTGATAAAGACGGGAAAAATCACGAATCTGTTTTGGACTTTCCGTTCGTGTTAGACAGTAAAAACCTTCCCCAAGGTTTGTATAGTGACTGATCGATTCTAATAATTCCCGATATTGCCTGATATTCCATGGTGCGAGACTTCCGATGACAAGTTTTCTGTCACATCGCAGAAATTCATTGATACAGCACTCATTAAAACTTCCAAAATCAAGGAGCAGGATATGGTATCCCTGATTATATAGCTCCGGCAGTTCGTCCGGTGTTATGTCCGGATAGTAATTTACTCCATGAATGTCAAAAACAGTCCGGTTACCCATAAACCCGCATCTGCATGGGAGCGTGGTTTCAGAGGGAATTGTTGAAAGGTTTTTTCTCTTATGCAGCTCTAACAGTGCAGTTTTTTTATGCAGCTTGGAATGGCACAGGTTTGAAAGTGTAATTGCAAGGTGTGTTACACCGGCACCGGCTGTGCAGCCTAAAATACCTATGGTAAGTCTCTTATTTAAGTCAGTTTTTCCGATGTTCCGGATGATGTATCAGCTCCTTTCGTTGTAGAATTTGCATAATAAGACGTTCCTTCTCTGGAGTCACATAAAAAGGATTGATGTCTTCAGGAAAACAATAGACCGGATTTTTCAGATATCTGGCATATTTTTTTGCAGCATTTTTATTGCCATGGTTGCAGATATATATGTAAGATCCAGTATTTTCAAGCCGGCTGATAAAAGACAGTGTATCTGCAAAATCCCATGGACTGCCGCTTAACAGGATAAATGTCAGGTCGAAATGACCAAAGTCAGAATATTCGCTGGTGTGAGTGCCAAAATCCCTTACCCGGATGACAGATGGTAAAACAGGATCTTCAATTCCGGGACCATAACAGGGAGTGGCGGTAAAATTTTTTGACTGAAAGATTCCCTCGTGTTCTGTGAGCGAAATCCCTGTCTGGGTCATGGATATAAGGTTGTCAGAATGATCCATTGGTATATAACAGCAGGGAATATGTCTGTGATTCAGTGTGTTTACCAGGGATACTGAAAAAAATGTTGCACCGGCACCGGAACGGCTGCCGATCACGGCTATGTTTTTTATGAGATGTGCAAATGAGTGACACGCAGAATATCTCTTTTTGGATGACTGTCGGAAGATAAGACCTTTTTTGACCGGATTTTTTCCCCCGGCAAGTTCTGACAGTGCAAGCATAAGATCTGTGGCTGTCTGGTATCTGGAATCCGGATTCCGGTCGGCCGCTTTTTCTATAATATGCGTGAGTGTTTCAGAACAGTCAGGTGTGCATGCTCTGGCGAGTGCTTCTAACACTTTCCCAAGAGAATAGATATCGGAAGCTGTAGTTACGGTATCTCCGTTAAGAGCTTCCGGCGCTACATATCCTTCTGTTCCGTATAACTGGAAATTTTTACCGAAAACGGTAATAAATGAAGCAATTCCAAAGTCGATTATTTTTACCTGATTTCCACATAATATAATATGCTCCGGTTTTAAATCCTGATACAGGATAGGGTATGGAGATAAATGATGCAGATAATCAAGAACGGCGCAAATCTGCATGCCGTAATTTATGAATTGTTCCTCTGGAATTATTTCCTGATGGAGAATAAGATCCTCCAGTGAATCACCCTGAATAAATTCTTCTATCATATAAAAAAAATGATCGTCTTCGTCGATATCATATATGAGGGGGATGCCAGGATGATTAAGATTCTTCAGAAGGCCGGCTTCCTTTAAAAGCTGTTCTTCTGAAAAGTTGGAAGTGTTTCGTGCCGTGTCTTTGGGGATACACTTAATAGCACGATAAACTTTCAGTTTGAGATGTTCGGCAAGATAGACAGTGCCGCTGCTGCCGGCACCAAGAGTCGAAATAATACGGTATTTGCCAAACAATAATTTGGTATCTATGCGATATCCGCTCCTTTCTGGGCGTGTCATATTCGCATCTCATGCATAGTTTATATCATGAATTATTTTACATTGCAACTTCTTTTGTAATGTTTGTGTAATATATACAAAGATTAATGCTTATAATACAGCATATGTTACAGAAAAAAAGCAGTTATGGTTTTAGAAAGTTTTAATAATGGTATACTTTACATCGATATTGCATTTGTTTATAATAGATGTACAGTTTACAAGGTTTTCCGGATAAAAGGAAGTGATTGTATGAAAATTGAAAAAGTAAATGATAATCAGATTCGCTGCACACTGACGAGAGAAGATTTAGCAGAACGTCAGATCAAGTTAAGTGAGTTGGCATATGGCACGGAAAAAGCGAAGATGCTGTTCCGTGACATGATGCAGCAGGCAGCATACGAGTTTGGGTTTGAGGCAGATGATATTCCGCTGATGATAGAGGCGATTCCGCTTTCGGCAGATACCATTATATTAGTCATTACAAAAGTAGAGTATCCGGAGGAGCTTGATACGAGATTTTCCAAGTTTTCTGATCCGGATCCTGAGGATTTATATGATGATGCTATTGTTGGTGGAAATGCTCCGATTTCCGAGGGGGCAGATGATATACTTGGATTATTCAAAAAACAACAGGAATTGAGAAATGCAGCAAAAACGCAGCAGAATAGCAATTTCGTACCGTCAGATGGCGGTCAGAAAGAAAAAGAAGATCCGGTCAAGGTCCTTGTAGACATTACGAAATTGTTTATGTTCCAGAATCTCACTGAACTGTCAAAACTCGCGGCTGTGTTAGGCGGTTTTTACAAAGGTAAAAATGACCTGTATGAGGATGTTGCAACACACAGATATTATCTTCTGGTAAGTAAGAGCAGCCAGTCACCGGAGGAGTTTAATAAGGTGTGCAATATTTTATCTGAGTATGGAGCCCAGCAGGCATATTCACCTGCGACGGAGGCTTTTTTTGGCGAACATTACAGACTGGTGATAAAAGGAAAAGCGCTGCAGATGCTTGCCGCATTATAACTGACGGACGATGATTTTATGAACGATAGATCAGTTTGATATCAGAAAAGGATCGTGAAGATGAGCAAAATCATTTTCACGATCCTTTTCTGATGTAATCATTTTTACCTGTAAGATGGTATTCCAAACTTACTATGCAAGGTCTTTTGCAAGAAAATCATTGATCTCTTTTACAAGAGCATCCGGCTCAATTCCATGAACCATAGCGGCCTCTTCGATGGTCTCCATCTGGGAAGATGGGCATCCGAGACAATGCATACCGATATTTAAAAGAATTGGCGCGATGTTTTCGTCAATCTGAAGCAGTTCGCCGATCATAGTAGATTTTGTTACCTGTGTCATATAGTCCTCCTTATAAAAAAATAGGTGTTTTTAGTTTTTATCACAGCTTATTATGCCTAGATGTGGTCATTATAATACGAATCGACAGGGATTGCAATCAGTTCCAACGGAAGTACGAAAAAATAAACATGGAGAATCCGTGAAAAAATTTATAATTTTTCAAACAACTGACTCTTTAGAGAAAGTGTGTTGAAACCGATATATACAGCAGAGAATTGGGACATGGAGTGTCGGAAATACAGCATGGATGCGTGGCGGAGACAATAGAAGGAGAAGAGAATGAGAATAAATTACAATGTGTCAGCAGCGATTGCGAATAAACATTTACTTGGAATTGAGGATAATTTAAGTGCATCGATGGAACGGCTTTCATCGGGACTTAAGATCAACCATTCCAAGGACAATCCGGCAGGAATGGCTATTTCCAACAAGATGAAAGCACAGATTGATGGTTTAAACCGGGCTTCCCAGAATGCATCGGATGGTATTTCTGTTATTCAGATCGCAGATGGTGCGCTGAGTGAAACGACCAGTATTTTACAGCGTATGAGAGAACTTTCCGTGCAGGCAGCGAGTGATGCAACAATGACACCGGCGGATAAAGAAGCAATCCAGAAAGAAATCACTTCATTAAAAGATGAGATTGACCGTATTTCAACGGATACAGAGTATAACAGCAAAACACTTTTAGATGGTTCATTAGATACCAGGGTTTACACCAAAAATGCAACAAGAGTGGACATTTCTGATCATGTGAAAGCAGGACAGTATCAGCTTTCCATTGATACTGCAGCTACACAGGCCGGACCGGTAACAGCAAATCAGAATTATAATTCCACAGCACCGGTCGGTGCGTCCGGAACAATGAGTATTAATGGTTCTAAAGTAGAGATAGAGGCAGCCGACACCTATGCGGAGGCTTTTGAGAAGATCAGAAATGCAGCAGAGACTGGTGAAACAACCGTTAAGATTGAAAAGAATGGAGCACTTTCATTTACCGCAGAACAGTACGGAATGTCAAGCATCTTAGAGATCGCATTTGATGATAAGCAGCTTGCTAATGCACTTGGATTTACGGCATCCGGAGGAAACAGTGTTGTAGAAGATCCGGAGAATAAAGGCAGCTATGTATACGGACAGATTCAGAATGGCAAAGTGATCGTACCTTCCGGTACAGATGCCGAAGTAACGCTCACAAAACCGAGTGATGGAACCGGGTTTGGTGATACAGCTACGGTAAAAACAGATGGAAATAAGATTACGGTTACAGACAGAGCCGGATTTGAGATGTCATTTCTTGCTGATGCAGGTTATACGGGTAAGCTGGATTTTGATGTCACGGATATCGGAACGATGGCACTTCATATTGGAGCAAATGAGGATCAGGAAACAAGAGTGCGTATTCCGGAGGTTTCCTGCAAGAGCCTTTACATTGATGATGCAGACGTGACGACTGTAAATGGAGCAGGCAGAGGTATCACACAGTTTGACGATGCCATTTCAAAGGTCAGTGAAGTGCGTTCAAGACTTGGTGCATACCAGAATCGTCTTGAGAGTACGGTATCAAGCCTGGATACGTTTGAAGAAAATATGACAGGAGCCCAGTCACGACTGACAGATGCGGATATGGCATCGGAAATGACAGATTATACACATCAGAATGTATTAAATCAGGCAGCAATCTCTGTTTTGACACAGGCAAACGATCTGCCACAGCAGGTATTGCAGATTCTGCAGTAACAGGAGGGATCTGTTTTGAAAAAAGAACAGATAATGGATTTTACAAGAAGGATCAGTCAGAGTAACAGGGGTGGTCTGGTCATTGTGATTTATGACATATTTTTTGCATATATGGAAGATACAAAAGAGGCACATGATAACGGAGAATGGGAAAATTATAAGACAGCATTGCGGAATGCCTCAAAAACTATCAGTGAATTGATCTCATCGCTTGATTTTTCCTATGAACTTGCAGGAGAGTTATATCGCATCTATGTATTTTGCAGGGAGACACTTGCAAAAGCAATGTATAAAAGGGATTTAAAAGAGGTTGAACTTGCGGAGAACCTGATGAAGAAACTTTACACGGCGTTTGCGGAGGTAATGAAAGAGGATACCTCCGCACCGCTTATGCGTAATACCCAGCAGATTTATGCCGGATATACGTATGGAAAAAATGATTTGGTTGAGACGTATCAGGATTTTGATACTTCCAGAGGATTCTTAGTATAGGAATCCTCTATTTTTTTTATACTAGCGAGTAAAAATTTATAGCGCATTTGCACAGAATATAGTTCATAAATGCAGCAATCAATCATGTCCGGGTCAATTACATTTTCTAAATTACGGTATGCATCCTGCAGATCCTGCGCAGTCTGATGGAGGTCATTCATTAGCACTGTGTAATGCGCATCATTTGTTTTTTCTGGTTGAAAAAAACGAAACATAATATTCCTCCGTCTGAAAAATTCTTTATTTTTAGTATAATCACGAAATTTCCATTCTATACAAAAAACGGAAAAATTGTAAGAAATTATTTGCATAAAATATGTCCGGATGAATAAATTTGATAAAAAGAAGAGAAAAGGATATCTATATGCAGCAAATACAGGGAGAATGGGCAATCATAGGAGTTCTTGGTATGGTCCTTTTTATTGTTGTAATCGGGAAAAAAATACAGATGCTGTTAAATTTTATGATTCGTATTGTTTTAGGCGGAATCGGGATTATTTATGCAAATGATTTTTTTACTTCACAGGGAATAGCGATTAGCGTGGGATTAAATCCGGTAAGCCTTTTGACAATTGGAATCCTTGGTATAGGCGGGTTTGCGCTGCTTTATGGAATTTTGGCATGTAAATTTTTGTGAATAGTCTACAAAGATAGGCTGTTTTGTAAAAAAGTATGGACAAACAAAAAAAGCATTGCTATAATTCGACTTACAAACTACGAAAGAGGTGATGAATTGGGGAACTAATGAATCTTACATTGCTGACGCATCTTACGTTAGCGGTGGTGATGGATTTTGGAAACGGCAGGATCAGTAACCGGCTGATTGTTTCCGGATTAATTTGGGGACTTGCATTTCGACTGCTGGGGGAAGGAAGTGCAGGTGCAGTTCATTTTCTGATGAATATATCTATTCCGGTTATCTTATTATTTCTTTTATTTAGTCTGTGCATACTGGGTGCAGGCGATATCAAGTTATTTTCCATTGCAGGAGGTTTTCTGACACTGACACAGCTTTGCTATCTGATACCTGTGGCGTTTGTTGTGGGGGCAGTGATAGGAGCAGGAAAGATCGTTTACAAAAAAGTAACGGTTGGTTATGCAATTGGGACAAAGACATTCATGCATTTTTCAACAGCAATTTTAATTGGATATTTTATCGTGGTCTGGGGGTGGGGTATTGCATAAACTGGATGTGGCATTCTGCGATACGAATGAAACGTACGGGGAAAGATTTGCTGCATATCTGATGGAACATAAGGCAAAGGAATTTACGGTTCATTTATTTCCGGAGCCGGAATTATTTTTACAGAAAATAAAAAATGAAAAATTTGATCTGGTTTTGCTGGGGAGTGGATTTTCAGAATTTGGCGAACAGGCAGTTTTGTCGGGAATGACCGTGCTGATCCTGTCAGAAAATATACCAGAGCGTCTGTCAGAAGATAATTCTTATCTGCAGTCGGGGAGAAAGCTGACGGTCATTTTTAAATATCAGCCAATGGAGGCGATCCTTCATGAAATGATGGTAGTGACAGGAGGGAAAAAAGCGGGAAAGGAATCATTTACAGACAGATTAACCAAGCTGGAGATAATAGGGGTATATTCTCCAATCGGTCATGAAATGCAGATGCCGTTTTCTATGGTACTGTCTTCTGTACTGGCAAAACAACGACGGATATTGTATATCAATCTGATGCAAAATACCGGATTTTTACAGTTGTTTGACAGTCAGGCAGAATACGATATCGGGGATCTGACCCTTCGATTGAGAAGGGGAACAACAGAATCAGAACAGTTTTTTCAGAGCATATATGAAATGGGAGATTTTTCGTATGTAGCACCATTTCGCAATCCTGAGCAGCTGGGGGAGTTTCAGATGGATGATTACCGGAAACTGCTGGCACATCTGGAAGAAAATACAAAGTTTGATACGGTTGTATTTGATTTTGGAACTGGGATTCCATCCATAGCGGCGTTTCTGGAAGAATGCAGCAGTATTTATTGTCCGGTAAAAGAAGGATATTTCTATGAATGCCAGAAAACGGAATTTGTTCATTATCTGGAACAGGTAAAGCCTGACGGAATGTCCGAACGGTTACAGTTTGTAAATCTTCCGTTTACCGCAAAAGGAATCCGTGGTGGGGGAAATATGTTAGAACAGCTTGTCTGGAGTGAATTTGGAGATTATATAAGAGACTATCTGGCAGGGGATGCTTATGGAGAAATATAGGTGGAGTGAAGAAATATTTGATGATTTAAGATCAAATATCATAGCAGCACTTGACTTGTCCAGAGAACAAAATGATGAAGAAGTTTGCCGGTTTATTGAAAAGGAAGTGGAAGAATACTCCAGAAAAAATCTGTTAACTCTGAAAGAACGGGAACAATTAGAACATTTATTGTTTAATTCTTTAAGAAAGTATGATGCGATTCAGGAATTATTAGAGGATCCTGAAGTGACGGAGATTATGATCAATGGAGCGTCCCGTATTTTTTATGAGAAAAAAGGAAAATTATTTCGGGCGCAGACACATTTTTCATCTGAGCAGAAATTGGGTGATGTGATACAGCAGATGGCAGGAAACAGTAACCGTATGGTAAATGAGGCATCTCCAATCGTGGATACAAGATTAGCAGATGGATCGCGTGTAAATATTGTGCTTTCACCAATTTCCATAGACGGTGCTGCAGTATCTATCCGAAAATTTCCACAAACACCTATTTTAATGGAAGATCTGATACGGATAGAGTCAATTACAGAGGAAGCCGCAGCATTTTTAAAAGTGCTTGTGATGGCAGGATATAACATATTTATATCAGGAGGGACAGGCTCCGGAAAAACAACGTTCTTAAATGCGCTGTCCCAGTATATTCCGAGGGAGGAAAGGATCATTACGATTGAAGATTCGGCAGAACTCCGGCTTGTCGACAAACCAAATCTGGTAAGACTTGAAACAAGAAATCAGATGTTTGAAGGAGTAAAACCGATTACGATACGGGATCTGATCCGTACGGCACTTCGAATGCGGCCGGAGAGAATTGTGGTTGGTGAGTGTCGTGGAGAGGAAGCGCTTGATATGCTGCAGGCGATGAATACCGGACATGATGGAAGTTTATCTACCGGGCATGCAAATTCCTGTCGGGATATGATGAGTCGTTTAGAAACGATGGTGCTGATGGGAATGGAGCTGCCGCTTACTGCGATACGAAGTCAGATTGCATCCGGACTGGATATTCTGGTTCATCTTGGGAGAATGAGGGATAAAAGCCGTAAGGTCCTGACAATTACAGAAGTGACTGGTATGCAGGAAGGGGAGATTGTGTTGAAAGATCTGTATCGTTATGTGGAAAAACCATCGGACGGAGAAGCAGTCTGTGGAGAATTACAGCGGGTAGGTACACTTTTTAATCAGGAAAAATGTAAAAGAGCAGGAATCACACTTCCTGGTACAGGAGAATAAATGGATTATCGTAAATATCGGTGTAATCTGTGGGAACGACTGGGGTGTCTGGCAGCAGGGACGGCAGTCGCAGCAGCGATCGCGTGGCTGTTTTACCGTTCATGGTATGGAATGGTGCTGGTTATTCCTGTAAATTATCTAATCGTTTCTTATTACAAAAATAAAAAAAGAGATGAACGTGCAAAAAAGCTGATGATTGAATTTCGGGATGCGATCCAGGCCGTTGCAGCGGCATTGCTTGCAGGATATTCCATTGAACATGCATGGAAAGAAGCGGAGCGGGAAATTATGGATCTGTATGGAAAAGAGGCAATGATCACTAAGGAATTGATTCAGATGAATGCAGAAATAAAATTAAACCGGAATGTAGAAGAGATTCTGCATGATCTGGCAGTGCGGAGCGGTGTGGAAGAAATCCAAAGTTTTGCAGAGATTTTTGGTTTTGCAAAAAGGAGTGGGGGAGACTTCCCTCAGATTATCCGGACAACAGCAGCACGCATATCCGCAAAGATAGAAGTAGAGAGGGAAGTGGATACAGTCATTGCCGGAAAGAAGCTGGAGGGGAAGATTATGAGTGTGATGCCATTTTTTATTCTCGCCTATCTGAATCTTGCATCAGGAGAATTTATCGATCCGTTGTATGGCAATCTGGCAGGTGTTCTTGTCATGAGTGCAGCATTATTGGTTTTTGTGGGGGCAATGGCAATAAACAGACGAATTTCAGATATCAGGGTGTAAGGGGAGAAACGGATGATTTTGTGTATTGGAGTTTTGTGCGTGGCAGTTTTGGTGCCGGTTGTGGGAAGAAAAAAAGTATCATCAGAAGTAAGACGTGCGGCAGTTGTTATGATTTTAGTATCGGCTCTTGCAATTTTAGCACAAATTTCAGAAGAAATGGAAAGCGGTGGAATAGAATTAGAACTTGTGCGCCCATCATATGGGGAAGGGGATTATGAGGAAGAAATGACGGTCGATGCAGAAGGTATTTTAGATGGGTATTCCTATCAGGTGGTGGTTCCGGAACGTATTTTGTCGAAACAGGAGGAACAAAAATTACTTGAGGCTGCACAGCAGGAAATTGATGATGAATTTGTGAAAAACAATTGGGAAGTGCAGGAAAAGGCAGAGATAAGAAAAAATTACCAGGAGGGAGCGGTAAGCGCAGACTGGGAATTTGAACCGTATGATGTAGTGGACGATGAAGGGAGAGTGGTTGAGGAAAATATACCCGAAAATGGGATTCTGGTAAAAGCTGCAGTAACGTTAAGATGCGAATCATCAGAGTGCATCAGTGAACGGTATTTTCGTGTAATGCCAAAGGAGCTTGATGAAGAACACAAAATGATCCGTGAAATAGAGAATTATTTAAAGAAGCAGTCAGCAGATCCGGGGGATAGCATCAAACTTCCGGAGCAGCTAAACGGAAAAAAACTGATCTGGAATACCAAAAAAGAACATTTATCTGAAAAAATTCTGTTCCTTGGAGGGGGAATAGTAATCATCCTTCCTTTTGTGGAGCAATCGCGTAAAAAAGAAAGAGAAAAGAAGCGCAAAGCGTTGTTGGAACTGCAGTATGCGGATATGGTAAGTAATCTGGTACTTTTACTTGGCGCAGGAATGACTGTTTCTAAAGCATGGAACAGATTGACAGAAAATTATATGAATGAGCGGCAAAAAAGGACAATTTGCAGAAAAGAAGTCTATGAAGAGATGCAGCGGACTTCATTTGAAATAAAAAATGGAATGGGGGAAGAACGTGCTTATGAGCGTTTTGGAGAAAGATGTGGCGGCTACCGCTACCGCAAATTTGGCAATCTTTTGGCGCAGAATCTGAGAAAAGGAAGCAGGGGTCTGACAAGGCTGTTAGAGCAGGAGGCGGAAGATGCCTTTGAAGAACGAAAAAGTATGGCGCGAAAGCTGGGGGAGGAAGCCGGGACAAAGATGTTGTTTCCGATGATTCTGATGCTCGGTGCGGTGATGTTAATACTGGCATTTCCAGCTATGCGTTCCATGGAATTATAATTTATAACAAAAAGGATTTGCCGGTAAAGTGTGTAATGATCATTTCATGAAATTATGGATTGTAAGATTAGAAAGGAGAAATTGTATGAAGGGGTTTAAAGAATTTTTAGGGGAAGAAGACGGGGTGGCCATTATTGAGATCGTGTTGATACTTGTTATTTTAATTGGGCTTATCGTTGTATTTAACACGAAAATCAAGAGCTTAAATACAAAAATTCTTAAGAAGATAACAATAGAGAGTAACAAATTGTTATGAAGACAGAGGAAGAAGGAAGTCTGACCATATTTTCTGCCCTGAGTCTGTTGTTGATTTTATCTTTTCTGCTTGCATTACTGGAAGGAGCAAGGGTATCGGGATTGCAAATGATGGATACCCTTGCGGCAGATACAGGAATGGACTGTGTGGCAGCGGAATATCAGACGGTATTATGGGATAAATATCATTTACTGTATTTGGATGGTGCATATGGTTGGGATCAGTTTGATGAGAATAAAGTGAGCTCTCGTGTCATGGACTATGTGGCTGGAAATTTGTCTGAAACCGGGGAAAACAGTGTGTTTCGAACAAAGCTGTGCGAAGCTTCCCTGCTGGAATATATGTTTGCAACGGATAATGATGGTACAGGTATGCTGCGTCAGGCATCTGCATATATGAAGAGGCATCTGCCGGAGGATGTTGCAAAGAAAATGTATCAGCAATATCAGGATGGAAAAAAGGCGGAGGCAGATGGAAAAACAGAATATAGTGTAGAGGATGCAGATCAGGCCATCATAAATGCAAAAAAGGAAAAAGAACAGGCGGATCAGAATGACAAAGAGGGTGCGCCGCAGGAGGAGGCTGGAGAAAAAAACATCCAGGACAATGAGAATAATCACGCACAGGATGCAGAAGACGGCAAAAAGGAAAGCCCAATCCAGATTGTCCTGCAATTAAAACAGAATGCGCTCCTTGGAATGACGGTATCAGATATGTCGTCTTTATCGGCGAAAGCAGTTGAAGCAAAAGATATGGTTTCGAACAGACAGTGTGAAACTGGACGGTATGATATGAAAAAGGCAGAAAAAATGAATGTATCTGATCGTGTCATGGTACTGGAATATATTGGAAAACATTTTTCGGATTATACAGAGCCGGGAAAAGGAGATCTAACTTATGAGATGGAATATATCCTGTGTGGTAAAGATACGGATAAGAAAAACCTGGAATCATCCATAGAACGTCTGATGCGGATGCGCGAAGCTGCAAATGTTGCACATATTATAGCGGATAGAGAAAAATTAAATCAGACATTAATGATTGCAACATCACTTGCCGGTTTTTCCGGGAATCCGGCAGTTGTCAAGATTGTTCAAATTGGTGTGGTGGCAGCGTGGGCATATGTGGAAAGTATACTTGATCTGCGAACTCTTCTTTCCGGTGGAAAAATTTCACTCATTAAAAGTGCAGCAGAGTGGACCACGGATCTAAAAAAGCTGGGTGAAATAGTGACGGGTGAGGGAAAAGCAAGAGAATGTAAAAACGGCTTATCCTATCAGGCGTATATAAAACAGCTGCTATTTGCAATGAAACAGAAAAAAATGGCATATCGTATGATGGATATCATGGAACTTGCCATGCAAAAGGAGCAGAATGGTAAAAATGCCAGAATGGATCATATGATAGACAATATGATCTGCGAACTGCGGTTTGAAGCTAAGCCGTTATTTGCAAAGAGAAGCTTATATGGAGATATGGAAATGGGGGGATATATGTTTTTTAAAAGACAGAAACTGTCATACATAAATGAATAAGGAGGGGATATGGCGGTGTTTCTTACAGAGAAGGAAAAAAAGAAATATAAAATATACAAAAAAGGATCTCTCCCGGAAAGTAATAATATTCTTTCTCATCAGGCGGAGGCCTGCCGCCGTCAGGAGACACCGCCATGTCTCTGGCTGGAAGGATCATTTACATTAGAGGCGGCTGTTATCTTGCCGGTTATGGCATTATTTTTTGTAATGATTCTAATGTTTTTCCGGGTAATGCAGGTTCAGATGGATGTACAAAAGGCATTGGATGATACCGGGCGTAAACTTGCAGTTATGGCAGCGCAGGAGGGTGAAGATGATGAGAAGATCGTTGGGATGGCTGCAGCAAATGTACTTTTCAAGAAAAATATAAAGAAAAATGACAATATCAACCACTATGTAGTTAATAAAGTGGCAGGTATTAATCTTTTGAAATCAAAATTCACGGAGGATAAAATTTATCTTGTAGCATCTTATGGTGTCAAAATGCCGGTGTGGCTGCCCGGAAAGCCGTATCTTAAAATCAGACAGCATGTCATTTGCCGTAAGTGGACAGGATGGGTGGAAGATAACGGTAATATGGAGATATGGGTGTATGTGGCAGAAAAGGGGAGTGTATATCATACATCGAGAGAATGTACATATTTGAAATTATCAATATCAGCTGTTAATTATACAGATATAAAGAATAAAAGAAATAAATATGGAGAAAAATACCGCGAATGCGAAGTTTGCGCGGAAAAAATAAAAGGAAAAAATACGGTGTTTATTACAGATCAGGGAAACAGATTTCATTATGATTTAAATTGTGGTGGAATTAAACGCACAATTTATATGATACGTCTGTCAGAAGTGGGAAATAGAAAAAAATGCAGTAGATGCGAAACTTAGAAGAATGCAGGAGGATTATGGGAAAATGCTGCAAAATACATTAATACTTGGATTTTTTTCGATATCTGCATTTCAGGATTACAGAAATAGAAAAATAAATATATATTTTTTACTGACCGGAGGTATTATAGGACTCTTATTTCATCTCTATAGTATGGAGTTGAGTATCATAGAGATTTTACTCGGAATGGGGATTGGAATGATGATCTTGTTTTTTGGGTTATGGTCAGGTGGAAGTGTCGGGCGTGCAGATGGAATGATTCTGGTGGTCAGCGGGATATTTTTGGGATTTGAAAAAAATGTGGAGGTATTTGTTATGGGACTATTTTTAGCTGGGATAACATCTTTATTTTTATCGGTGATCAGAAGGAAAGGACGAACCTACAGGATTCCCTTTGCCCCTTTTTTACTGGCGGGTTATCTGTTCGTAATGGTGATGGAATGAAGGAATGGGAAGCATCCATTACCATTGAGGCCGCAATCATTATGTCAATGGCGATGTTATTATTTTTCGTTATTATGAAACTTGGACTGCAGTTGTATGACGAGACGAGAACACTTGCAGGGGGAATTATAAAAGATCAAACAGTAAATGCGGTAAAACTGTTTTATGAGCTGGAAAGGGTGAGAGAATTATTTTGAGTATTCAATTTAGTTATTACAGAAATATTCATGCCAGTCATATGATTTTAACACCGGCATTAGAAGGAGAACCATGGGAAAAAGAAATGCTCTGGAGAAACAGACCCAGGGAACTTATATTGCCGGAGTATAATAGCAGAAACGGACAGACACAGTTGTGGTATGACATAACAGGAAAACAGGCAGTGGATATGTTAGCGGAATTGTCAGATATCAGTTATGAGATATTTATTAAAATATGTGAGGCGGTTGTTGCGATGGCGGAGGTACTGGATGGCTTGCTGATATCTCCGGATATATTGCTGCTGCGCCCGGAAAGTATTTTTTTTGACAATCAGACAGAAAATGTCAGTTTTTGCTGTTATTTTGGAAATGAAAAGGAGATAGGAAAATCATTTCATGAGCTGTTAGAGTATCTTCTGGCAAAATTAGACCATAAAAATGTGAATGGAGTTCAGACGGCATATGAGTTATTTGAATATACCAGAATGGATGGATACTGTATTGCAGAAATAAAAAAGATACTGAGAAAGGCTGAATATACAGAGGATGTACCGGAAAAAATTACAGAGACGGTGTGGAAGGAAGAGGAGTCTGAGTATATGTCGATTCCTGTGGAAAATAAGAAAAAAGGGATCCTGCGTTTGTGGCAGCAAAAAGAGCAGAACATATTTGGAAGGATCCGTAAATTATTACAAGGGGGAAAAATACCGGAGAAAAAAGTGGAGCCATTTGTATTTGAACCGGAACCAGAAATTAACATGCACCAGCAGAATCCAACTGTTTTACTTGCTGATCTACCCAAAAAGGAATATGGAATACTAAAATATGAAGGAAATGGCACCTGCAGTGAACTTTCGATAGATCATACCCCATATATTATAGGAAGTGAATTGGATTGTGATGGTGTGATACCGAGTGGAACAGTGAGCAGGCATCATGCGCGGATCACCAGAAAAGGGGAGGTTTACTTTATAGAGGATCTTAATTCTTCCAATGGGACCATGGTAGGCGGAGAGTTACTGAATTGCAGGGTAAAAATGAGCCTTCAGGCGCAGGAAACGGTTATGTTTGCGGACGAAAAGTTTAGATTTATTTAAGAAAATAAAAAGACATACATATTTGCAATCTTTTTTTGCTACGTTATAATGAACTTTAGCGAGTTCATATTATGTGTGGAAAACATGCACAATAAATACGGCTATAATTAAATCAGAGGGCAAATATATGAACAGAGAGATAGAACAGGCAATACTTACAGAAGGTTACCGGTTTTGCAGGGTACAGCCGGAAAATATCGGCGTTTTTTATAAATACTACCAGCAGGGATTTCATGTGGTAATGATGATATCGCTGGAAGATACACAGGCTTTGACAGTAGAACAGCATCAGGTAATGCAGGAACGTGTGATGGATCTGTTTTATCATCCGCAGGGAAGACTTGCAGATTTTCCGGAAGGCTATCCGGTTTATCATGTGGAATTGCTTACACTGCTGTCTGGTAATAATACGGATATGATGCATCAGTTATGCTGTATGCAAAAAAATGTCTGGGGTTACGACATGAAGCAGGGCAGACTGATCATTTATGAGAATCAGCCGGGGGATTTCTGGGGACTTAAAAATGCACTGGAGAATTGCAGAGCCGAATCAAAAAGTACCGGAAGTACAAATCCAGGTTTTTCTCTGAAGGGACTCTCCTATACTACGATAGCGATTGCTGCCATAAATGTGATCGTATATCTGATACTGGAAATTCTGGGAGATACGCAGGATCCGTTTTATATTGCATCCCATGGCGGAATGTACCCGGAGTTCATACAGATCAATCATCAGTGGTGGAGGATATTTACAGCGATGTTTATTCATTTTGGTTTACCACACCTGGTAAACAATATGGTAATATTCTGCTGTGTTGGATCGAGACTGGAGCGGGCAGCAGGTCATTTTAAAATGTTTGTAATATACATGTTATCCGGAATTGGTGGAGGATTATTATCCTATTTTATGATGTTATACAGCGGAGATTATGCAGTATCAGCAGGCGCATCCGGTGCGGTGTTTGGCACGATTGGCGGTTTGATCTGGGTAGTGATAAGACATCGGGGCAGATTTAAAGGTTTAACGGTAAAAGGAATGATCCTTATGGCGGTATTGAGTCTGTACTATGGTTTTTCCACAATTGGAATTGATAACTGGTGTCATGTTGGAGGAATTCTTACCGGATTTCTTGTGGCGATGATTTTATACCACAAAAAAGTGGAAAATTGTTGATTATAAGAATAAAACTTTATATACTGAAAACAGTATTTGGTGAACATGCAGGAAGAGGTAGAATATGAAAGTAAACATTTATTATGGTGGACGGGGATTGTTAGATGATCCTACATTATATGTGTTGAACAAAATGGAAGAAGTATTGCAGGAACTTCGCGTGACAGTGGAACGCATTAATATTTATGAGCATAAAAATGAGATCGCAACGCTTCCGCAAACGATGAAAGATGCGGATGGTATTATTCTTGCGACCACCATCGAGTGGCTTGGGATAGGCGGCTACATGCAGCAGTTCCTGGATGCCTGCTGGCTGTATGGCGATAAGGAAAAGATAAAAACGACTTATATGCAGCCGATTGTCATGTCTACAACATATGGAGAGCGCGAGGGCGAACTGACATTGCAGAGTGCATGGGAGATTTTAGGTGGACAGCCATGCCCGGGACTTTGCGGATATGTTGAGGATCTTGTCAGTTTTGAGATGAATAAGGACTATACCGTTCTGATTGAGAAGAAAGCAGAAAATCTTTACCGGACGATCTCGCAGAAAGTAAAATGTCTTCCAACCAGCAATCAGGCAGTAAAACAGACCATATTAAGGACTCCTCAGTTAGAGCTTACCCCACAGGAGAGTGAGCAGTTGTCAAAGTATGTGTCGGATGACACATATGTGAAAAAACAGAAGGAAGATATCGAAGAACTTGCAACGATGTTTAAGGGAATGCTTGGTAAGTCCGAAAAAGAGGATGAAGAGGCTTATATTGAAACATTTCGTGCACAGTTTGCACCGCAGCCAGAATTTAGGGCAAGATATCTGTTTATTATAGAGGGCAGGAAAAAACCGCTGTTTCTGGAAGTAAATGAAGGCGAGCTTACCATTCACTATGGCCAGGAAGAAAATATTGATGTCTATGCAAAATTAAAACCGGAAGTTATGGACAGTATCGTAGATGGACGGATGACATTTCAGAGAGCATTTATGACAGGGGAAATGACTGCGAAAGGAAACTTTAAGATCCTGCGTATGTTAGATACCATGTTTAATTTCGCACATTGATGCACAAAATCTGCAGGACGTCGCAGCAAATACGTTGATTACGCAAATAAAAGGAAGTGCAGATGCACGGAAATGGAGGATAATAGATAAAATGAGAGATGCAAATTGTATTTTTTGTAAAATTATTGGAGGCGAGATTCCGTCCAATACGATTTATGAAGATGATGAGTTCAAAGTAATTCTGGATGCAAGCCCGGCATCAAAAGGACATGCATTGATCCTGCCAAAGGAACATTATGCAGACATTTATGAGATTGATGAAAAGACTGCAGGACATGCAATGCAGCTTGCAAAAAAACTTGCAAAACATATGACGGATGTTTTAAAGTGCGATGGATTTAATATTGTGCAGAATAATCATGAAATTGCTGGACAGACAGTATTTCATTTTCACATGCATCTGATCCCTCGTTATAAGAATGCAAAAAATAATGATATTCTGATCTGGGATCATGAAGAGTTTACACCAGAAGAGATGGCGGAGATCAGAGATTCTTTAAAGATGTAAAAAGGTTGCTGAATAATCAGTTTTTTGACCATAGTTATACAACGAAAGAGGAACAGACATATAAAAAATATATATCCGTTCCTCTTATCTTAAAAATCATTTTCTAGATGCGTCTAAAATCAGTCCGATAATCGTATCAATGGAATTACGGCTGTTACTGTTTTCCATTGCCTCAATATATGCTTCCTTTTTGTGGAAGACATGTTCAATTGCTTCAAGAAGTGTTGTGTTTGACAGTTCTTCTTCCTCTAACACATAACTAAATCCCTGGGAACGAAACGAATTTGCATTCAGAATCTGATCTCCACGGCTGGCAGCGGCGGAAAGAGGAATTAAAATATTAGGCTTGCGCAACGCAAGAAGTTCACAGATTGCGTTTGCACCTGCGCGGGAAATGACAAGATCTGCAAGAGCAAACATATCGGAAAGCTCTTTGTTGGCATATTCAAACTGTGCATATCCATCTGTCGCAGTTAATGTATCGTCCAGATTACCTTTTCCACAGAGATGAATCACATTATAATTTTTCAAAAGTTCAGGAAGCAGGCCGCGGATCGCTGTATTTATTACACGGGAGCCGGAACTTCCACCAACGATCAGAATTGTCTGTTTACTGTGATCTTTAAAATGACAGAGCGAAAAAGCAAAGTCGGCATTTCCTGTTAAAAGTTCCTGACGAATCGGGGAACCAGTCAGTACTGCCTTTTCTTTCGGAAGATAAGAAAGTGTTTCAGGAAAATTACAGCAAACTTTTGTTGCGCTCGGAATGGCAAGTTTGTTTGCAAGTCCCGGAGTCAGATCAGACTCATGTATAATGGCAGGAACTTTGCAGTGTTTTGCAGCTAAAACAACTGGGACAGAGACAAAGCCGCCTTTAGAAAAAACGACATCCGGTTTTATCTTTTTTAAAAGCCGGATCGACTGCGCATATCCTTTTAATACTTTAAATGGATCTGAAAAATTCTTAGGATCAAAGTAACGTCTTAATTTTCCAGAAGAAATGCCATAGTAAGGAACACCCTGTTCCTCGATCAGCCGTTTTTCAATTCCTTCATAGGAACCTATATAAGAAATTTCAAAACCTTCATTTCGCAAGGCTGGCATCAATGCGATATTTGGTGTGACATGTCCTGCAGTGCCGCCCCCGGTCATTACGATTTTTTTCATAGAATAATCCCTTTCCTGTAACATTTTGCACTTCCCTATTTATAATACCCTTATGCATAAAAGTCAAGAAAAGACTTATAAAATGGAAAACAGGAAGAGAGAGAATTGATAAAAAGCAAAGAATTGAAAGGGAAAAATGTCGGAAGTTGCGGTCAAAACACGGCCGAAAGACCTTTTCAAATGGTTCTGTTCTTTCTATAATTAATAAGAAAAAGGGACAATACATAAATTTATTGATAAGTCCCGGAAAAGAGAGGTGGTATACATGGAGCAGATGGGAACCTTTATGGCAGAATATGCAGAATGGTTTTATATGGGAAGCAGTATTGTGATATTGATCCTTCTGATTTATGTATTACACAGGATAAAAAAAACAGAGCGAAAAAACCTTATGATGAACAGGGAAATAGAAAAAAGATTGCAGCAAATAGAAAAACAAAACAGACAAAAAGAAACCGAAGATAGAACAGAAAACGAACATGAAAAAATGACCGGTAAAATAAGGCTGAAGGAAGACACTGATTTACACCAGACGCAGGTATTGCAAGGTCTGGAGAAAGGAAAGCAGAATGCAGAGTCCGTGACCGTGATCCATGATGTTATAGAGGAGGTTTTTTCGTAAAATATGGAAGAAAATGTCAGATGCTTGACATTTCATGTTTGCTTTGCTATAATCCTCATTGTAATAAATCCGTAATAATTGTAACAAAGATGAATAAAACGAAACAAAGGTGTAATACTATTTACATAAGATGGTAAACACTGATGGAGGTTTTCTATGAATTTAAGAAAAAGAGCAATCAGCGGAATCATGCTTGCCGGTTCTATGGTAGTGATGTGCGCGATTGCAGATGCAGCCAGTACAGTTTCAGCAGAGGCAGTAGCGGTTGTAGCAGACACAAGGACGGACTTAGCTACAGATGGGACAGCAGGTGTTGTTGCACAGTTAAACCAGATAAACACAGATATAGTGGAGATGGCAGCAGCAGGGATTGAACACTCCCAGACCATACTTGTTGCTTCAGCAGATGAGGAAGCGCAGGCAGTGGAAGATACAGATACATTGGAAAATACATCTGTAGTACAGAATGAAGCAGCATCCATAGAGGAATCTGCACAGATTGAATCAGAGGAAGATGGCACGGCACAGGATGCGGGTACTACAGAAGATATACAGGAAACAGTTGAAGAAAACGCAACAGATATAGAAAATACAGAAAACACTGAGACCGAGAATACAGAAGAGACAGAAAACATCGAGAATGCTGAGGATGCCGGGAATACAGAGAATACAGAAGATGCTGAGTGGCAGAACCGTCTGATGGCAGATGTTGATGAGTTTTTATATGTCAGGGCATCTGACGATGCGGATGCAGAGATTATCGGTAAATTATATAAAGGTGATGTGGCAGACGTTGTCGAGAGCGGAGATACATGGACTCATGTGGTATCCGGTGATGTAGACGGATATGTCAACAATGATTATTGTGTATCCGGTGAGGACGCACTTGCCTATGCACAGGAAAATGTTGAAACAGAGGCACAGGTCAATACGAATGGACTTCGTGTCAGAAATGAAGCGTCCGAGGATGCGTCCGTTATCACTGCAGTTTCCGAAGGAACGACATTGACGGTCGATACAGATGCTGAGGCAGAAGATGGCTGGGTAGCTGTAAAATATAAAGGACAGACCGCATATGTCAGTGCAGATTATGTTACGACAGAACTTGCACTTGGCGAGGCAGTTACAATCGAAGAAGAAAAGGCAGCATTAGCAAAGAAAGCTGAGGAAGAGGCAGCGGCAAAAGCAGCACAGACTACAGAGACATCCACCGTACAGAATGCTTCAGTTTCAGCATCTTATGATGATGTGACACTTCTTGCAGCACTGATCCAGTGTGAAGCAGGAAATGAATGTTATGAAGGACAGCTTGCAGTTGGGGCGGTTGTTATGAACAGACTTCGTTCCGGTGCATATCCATCCAGTATTTCTGGTGTTATTTACCAGAGCGGTCAATTCCCGCCGGCAGGACAGGGAATGGTTGCGAGTATCGCAGCAAACGGACCAAAGAGCAGCTGCGTACAGGCAGCACAACAGGCATTGGGCGGTTCTGATAACACTGGTGGTGCAACCTGTTTCTCAAGAGCAAGTTCCGGACGCGCCGGTGTTGTAATTGGAAACCATGTATTTTATTAAAAACGGCATAATATGATTTTAGACAGGTATTTCGGAAACGGAATACCTGTTTTCGCGTTTTCCTATGTTAAGGAAGAAGCTGTTAAATTATTCAAAAGGGATTGACAGATCACAAAGAACAAAGTATTATTTAAAGGAACTTCATACTGCAATGCTTTAAAGTGAAAAAGAAAAACGCATTATGAACACAATAGATTCAATGTTTTACAGGCAAATCTATTGATATAAATAAAAAAGTCAGCGCAAAGAGAACAAAATGTCTTTTAACAGGATGATATCGATAACTGATATAGAAAAACGGCGCAGAAACGGAGGACAAAATGGAAATGGAAATGGAGTTCTTACGGAAACTTCCGACACCGGCAGAATTGAAGGAAGAATATCCGGTAAGTGCACAGGTTGTTGCAACTAAGGCAGAGCGTGATGATGAGATCCGCGCAATCTTTGAGGGAAAAGAAGATAAATTAATTCTGGTGATCGGACCGTGCTCTGCGGACAACGAGGATGCGGTAATTGATTATATTTCAAGACTTCGCAAAGTGCAGGATAAAGTTGCAGATAAGATTTTTATGATTCCACGTATTTACACGAACAAACCAAGAACGATTGGAATCGGTTATAAGGGTATGCTGCATCAGCCGGACCCGGAAAAAGAAACGGATATGTTAAAAGGAATCATAGCGATTCGCCAGATGCATAAACGTGCGGTGGAAGAGACTGGTTTTACCTGTGCGGATGAGATGTTATATCCGGAAAATCACAGATATTTGTCAGATCTGCTTTCTTATGTAGCGGTGGGTGCACGTTCCGTGGAAAACCAGCAGCACAGACTTACTGCAAGCGGTGTTGGTATTCCGGTAGGTATGAAAAATCCAACCGGCGGTGACATTGCAGTCATGATGAATTCCATCATTGCTGCACAGAACAGCCATACATTTTTATACCGCGGCTGGGAAGTAAAAACACAGGGAAATCCATATACGCATGCAATTTTGAGAGGTTATGTGGATAAATTCGGAAGAAATATTCCGAATTATCATTACGAAGATCTGCAGAATCTGCTGGAGCATTATGAGGATGCCAATTCGTCAAGCAATCCGCTTGCAAATCCGGCAGTTATCGTGGATGCAAACCATTCCAATTCCGGTAAGAAATTTGAGGAACAGATCAGAATCAGCAAGGACGTACTGCATAGCTGTAAGATGTCGGCAGATATTCATAAGCTGGTCAAGGGACTGATGATCGAGAGTTACATCGAGGACGGAAACCAGAAAGTTGGAGAGCACTGCTATGGCAAATCCATTACAGATCCTTGTCTTGGCTGGGAGAAAACAGAGAAGCTTATTTATGAGCTGGCAGAACTGTGGTAAATGCCATGTACCGTATTTTGATTGTAGAAGATGACGAAAGTATAGCACGGAGTGTCAAAACTCATCTGGAAAGTTGGAATTATGAGGTATGCTGTGCCGAAGATTTTTCCAATGTGGCCGGTACGTTCGCGGCGTTTGATCCGCAGCTTGTACTGATGGATGTGAAACTTCCTTTTTTCAATGGCTACCACTGGTGCAGTGAGATCCGTAAAGTATCAAAAGTGCCTGTTATTTTTGTATCGTCCGCGTCGGATAATATGAATATTGTCATGGCAGTCAGTATGGGCGGAGATGATTTTATCGCAAAACCATTTGATCTTGAGGTGCTGACTGCAAAGGTACAGGCAATGCTTCGCAGAACCTATGATTTTACAGGACAGAGTGCTGTTTTAGAGCATAAGGGTGCCATGCTGAATCTGACAGAGGCAGCATTATTTTATGAGCAGGAAAAAATAGAATTGACGAAAAATGAATTTAAGATCCTGCAGGTACTCATGGAAAATAAACAGAAAGTTGTATCAAGAGATACGCTGATGGTAAAATTATGGGAGAGTGACAGTTTTGTGGATGAAAATACGCTTTCTGTCAATGTAAACCGTTTGCGGAAAAAACTGGAATCAGTGGGGCTTTGTGATTTTATTGTAACGAGAAAAGGAATCGGGTATCAGATCGGATGAGCGGAATTATTTCTTATGTAAAAAGAATTGGTGTCTGGCTATGCATTGTCATTGCATGTGAAACGATCATGATCATCACGATGATGCTCAATAAAATACCATTCGCAGAAATTGGTTATGGAATATTTATTTCACTGTTTCTGCTGCTGATACTTCTGGCTTTTGATGCGATGAGGTATTACAGGCATTATCAGAAGGTAAAGGAGTTAGAGCATACCATCATGCTCTCCACGGACGGGATGCCAGAAAATGCAGACCTGCTGGAAAATGAGTACCAGAGGCTTCTTCGGATATTATCGGATGAATATACAGGGGCGCAGAGCCGGGCAGCCACAAGACAGAAAAATATGCAGGAATATTATGCCATGTGGGTTCACCAGGTCAAGACACCGATCGCAGCACTGCGGCTTCTGCTTCAGAATAAAAATGATGAGGGGCAGATGACAGAGGAACTTTCCGAGCTGTTTGGGATTGAACAGTATGTGGAGATGGCATTGCAGTATCAGCGTCTTGATTCGGAAACGACGGATTTTGTATTTGAGGAGACCGATTTAGATGAGATCATACGGACTTCCGTGAGAAAATACGCCAGGCAGTTTATTGCAAAAAAAATCAGTCTGAGCTATGAGCCGGTTGAAACAACGGTGATCACCGATAAAAAATGGCTCTCATTTGTCATAGAACAGGTGATATCGAATGCGGTCAAATATACAAAAACAGGCGGTATTAAAATTTATCTGGAGGATGGGGATGGAACCATGTCGGTGCCAGTGCAGAAAGCATCTCATAGAAAAGAAGATGATGGGGAGAACAGCGGCATGAAATCGGTTCGCCTTGTCATTGAGGATACCGGAATCGGGATCCGGGCAGAGGATCTGCCGCGTATCTGTGAGATGGGATATACCGGCTGTAACGGACATGAGGGACAGCATTCGAGTGGAATCGGTCTGTATTTGTGCAGCCGTATTTTAAAGAAACTGGGGCACACATTTTCCATTACTTCAAAAGAAGGGGTGGGAACGGTTGTAAAAATTGGTTAAAGCGGCTATTTCAGGTAAAAATGTATAATGGAATAAAAATGCAATCTTACAGGAATGTAAGATACGGCAGGGAAATGTAAGCTGGTTCGATGGCATACATTTCCCTGTTTTGCTATACTGGGTACAGTCCTTGAGGAAATGAAATAAAATTGTTGCGGTAAAAACGATGCTTACAGCAGCAGAAAAAATATGAGAGTAGAAAAGACGGGGAGGAACCTGATATGGCACTTTTAGAGGTAAATAATTTAAAGAAAATATATACCACGCGGTTTGGAGGAAACCAGGTGGAGGCATTAAAATCGATGAATTTTTCAGTGGAGGAAGGCGAGTATGTGGCGATCATGGGAGAGTCCGGATCTGGAAAAACGACGCTTCTCAATATTCTTGCCGCACTGGATAAGCCGACTGCGGGAGAAGTCCTTTTGAACGGGAAAAATATTGTGACGCTCCGTGAGAAAGAGATCTCTGCATTCAGACGGGATCATCTCGGATTTGTTTTTCAGGATTTTAACTTATTAGATCAGTTCTGCTTAAAGGACAATATCCTGCTCCCGCTTGTACTTGCCGGTGTAAAACCGGAGCAGATGGAGCCAAAGGTATATCCGCTTGCAAAAAAACTTGGAATTGAAGAACTTTTGGAAAAATATCCGTATGAAATCTCCGGTGGACAAAAACAGCGTGTGGCAGTGGCGCGTGCACTGATTACAAATCCACAGCTGATCTTAGCGGATGAACCGACCGGGGCACTTGATTCGAAGGCGACCGACAGTATCCTGGCATTATTTAACCAGATCAATGAGGATGGACAGACGATCCTTATGGTAACACACAGTATCAAGGCAGCAAGTCATGCGAAACGGGTGCTGTTTATCAAAGATGGAGAAGTATTCCATCAGTTGTACCGCGGAGATATGAGTACCGAGGAACTTTATGCGAAAATATCCGACACACTCACTATTTTAACGACAGGTGGTGAGCGTCATGAATAAACTTTATCTGAAACTTGCATGGAGCAACTTAAAAAACAGCAGACAGTTTTATCTGCCATATGTGATCGCAGGAATGTTGTCAGCCATGATGTTTTATACGATGTGTGCGATCCAGGGGAATGAAGGGCTCTCAAAGATGCGCGGAGGAGCCAGTGTCCAGATGGTTCTTTTCTTTGGAGTGATCGTCGTAGGTGTGTTTGTCAGTATCTTTTTGTTTTATACGAACAGCTTTATTATGAAGCGCAGAAAAAAAGAACTTGGGATCTATAATATTCTTGGAATGGAAAAAATCCATATTGCCAAAATCATGGCATGGGAAACGGTTTTTTCTTTCCTGATCGCAGTTGGCGGCGGCCTGATACTCGGTATCGTATTCCAGAAATTACTGACTATGTTTTTGTACCGGCTGACCGGATTAGATGCAGCAATTCCGTTTTACATTTCAGGATGGGGATGCCTTCATACCGCAGAACTTTTTGGTGCCATTTATGTATGTATTCTTCTTTACAATCTGATGCAGATCCGGCTTTCAAATCCGGTGGAATTGCTGCATAGCGGAAGTACGGGAGAACGTGAACCGAAAACCAAAATTCTGCAGGCAGTGCTTGGAGTAGTTTGTATTGCAGCCGGTTATTATATGGCAATCACTGTGGATAACCCGGTAAAGGCGATTACTCTGTTTTTCGTTGCAGTCATGCTGGTTATTATCGGAACCTACTGGCTGTTTAATGCCGGCAGTATCACATTTTTAAAATTACTTCGGAAAAACAAGCGTTATTATTACCAGACCAGACATTTTACAACGGTTTCCGGCATGATCTACCGGATGAAACAGAATGCTGTGGGACTAGCAAATATCTGTATTTTGTCAACAATGGTACTGGTTGTGATTTCTATGACAGTATGTATGTACGCCGGACTTGAAGATGAGTTAAAAACACAGTATCCGGCAGAGCTGGAAGTACTGTTTTATGATCCGGATGGACAGCAGGATTCCGGGACATTTGACCGGATGACAGATGAGATTGAAAATGTGATAAAAGAAAATGGCAGAGTAATAACAGGCAGACAAAAAGGAATCTATGCGGGGGCGGCAGTCATGCTGTCTGGAAATAAGGTTATGGCGCTGGATCGTTCTAATATGGATTTTTCCAATATGTATATGCTTGAAGTTATGACAAAACAGGGATTTGAGGAATATATGCAGGAATCAATCCCGGATATTTCAGATGGAAGCGTGGCAATAATGGCAGATCCTGTGTATGAGCTGGAAAGCATTGTGATTGGTGATGATGAGTATCCGGTGGAACAGACCATGAAAATTCCGGGGAAAGATGCAATGACGGAATTAGTGGGAGGTACTGTAATCGTAATTGTAAAAGATGAAACTGCATTAGAAAAGATGCGTCAGCAGTTATCAGATATGGAGACGGATGCCTATGGGGAAGATCGAAAAGTTGACCTTACCTATATGATGAACTTTGATATGAGTGGATCTGTGGAAGAAAAAATTGCCTGCGCAAATGCTGTGCGGGAGCACCTCAATGAATGGCAGAATGATGAGACAAATCCACAGATTATGCGGTTGGAGTATAATGTAGTATCAAGAGCGGAGGGCCGCATAGATTATGAGTCAAGCAATGGCGGTTTGTTTTTCCTTGGACTGTTTTTGGGAAGCATGTTTTTGATGATCACGGTACTGATTATTTATTACAAGCAGATATCCGAAGGTTATGAAGACAAGGAACGGTTTGCCATCATGGAGAAAGTCGGAATGAGCAACGCAGAGGTAAAGGCCTCGATCCGTTCCCAGGTGCGCACGGTATTTTTCCTGCCGCTCGTCACGGCAGCATGTCATCTTGCAGCAGCATATCCGATGCTAAAAAAACTGCTTGCACTGGTGGCTTTGTATAACGGAACCCTGTTTGCATGGTGCTTAGCAGGCACAGTGCTGGTATTTGGACTGATCTATCTGGCAGTCTTTGCAGTTACATCAAGAAGCTATTATAAAATTGTGGGAAATCAGGTATAAGACGGCTGCCGCATCTGTTTTGCAATGGACAGATGCGGTATTTTTGACATTGGAATCCGTTCTGTGTTAGAATCAGTCGAAATTAAAAAATGAGAGTTTGAAGATGGAGATCGTATGACTGTGCATTGTCCCTAAAAGGATAGAAACGAGGAAGATTATGGAACAGATAAAAAATATTATTTTTGATGTGGGGGATGTTTTACTCTCCTACCGGTGGAAATATATGCTGATGGATTACGGGCTTTCAGAGGAAGAAGCAGTGCGCATTGGAACAGAAATGTTTGATGATCCGGAAGGATTGTGGGGACTGCTTGATCTGGGAACCGTCCCGCAGCAGGAGATCATTGAGCGTTATTGTAGAAAATATCCGGCAGATGAAAAGGTGATCCGCTGGTTTATCGGGCATGGAGAGTATATGCCCGTAGCAAGACCTGCAGTCTGGGAACTTGTACACGAACTGAAAAAGCAGGGGTACGGGGTGTATCTGCTATCCAACTATTCAGAGGAATTATTCAAAAAGCATACAGAATACGCGGATTTCATGAATGATATTGACGGACTGATCGTGTCCTATATGGTGCACAAAGCAAAACCGGATCCGGCGATTTATGCGGCACTCTGCGAGAAATATGAGTTAAATCCATCTGAATGTTTGTTTTTTGATGACCGTCTGGAAAATGTACAGGCGGCGATAAGCTACGGCATGCAGGCGAAGCGGGTATTGTCAAAAGAGGGGCTTGTGGAGGATCTGGAGAAAATTGTGCAGGTGTATGAGATTTCGCAAAAGAAATAGGGGTTGTTTTTTTTGCATTCAATGCATATAATATACTTAACAAGGGAGCTGGTCGGATAGCTTGTACCTATCCGTTCCGGCGTTATGTCTTAAGTTATAGAATAACCGTCCAACCTTTAGCCGGGGAGTGGACGGTTATTTTTTGCGCTTATTATCTCTAACAAGCGTAATGATTGCACAAAGCATGATGACAAAGGTAAATAAGTCTGAGTATGTAACCATAGCTTGTCCCCCTTCCGCAAGGTCTCGGAACGGATGGCAAGAACCGTCTAACAGCTCCCTTGGTAAATATATTAAATTATCAATGTACCTCAAGGGGAAATAAGAATTTCTATGAAAAATAAAAGAGAGCAGACAACGGGAATCGCAAGTTGTGATTTTACATGATTTTTGGTTTATTTTTAGATGAAAATCATATAAATAAGGCTTGTTTTTCCCGTTATTTTTCTGTCTGTGCAATTTTTTAGTATCATTTCAGTATCACAAATAAGTGTTGTCAGCGCATAATTTTTCCAATTTTTCCGCAACCTCAATCTGTTTGGATGGGAACAAGTGAGAATAGATGTTTAATGTGGTTGATACGTTTTCGTGTCCAAGCCGTTCCGATACAAGGAGAGCAGAAAAACCCATCTCAATTAGAAGACTTGCATGTGAATGTCTTATGTCATGAAGTCGTATACGCTTAATTCCAGCTTGTTTGGTGTGATCTTCCATCTGACGGGCATAGGTCGAATGCGATGCCGTGAACAGGCGCATATCAGCTTCTAAACCGTATATGCGTTTTTCATATTCCCGGATAACAGCAGACAGGAACGGGGGAATGATAATTGTTCGGTTGGCTTTCTGCGTCTTTGGAGTTGTCACAATACCCTGACCATTGATCAGATGGTAGGTTTTATTAATAGTTATGGTGTTTGTGTCCAAATCCACATCGGCAGCAGTGAGAGCCTCCAGTTCCCCGATACGCATACCGCAATAATAGAGCATCAGGAAAGCAACGTAATAAGGGCTTGACTTCTCAAAGGTACCTATGAATTTATCAAATTCTTCCTTTGTCCAGAAGTTAAGGCTGCGCGTTTTCTTCCCTACGGTATTACCGGCAATGTGACAGGGATTGACAGCAAGCCCATAGAAACGCACTGCAAAATTAAAGATGCTTGACAGCTCCATGACAAGATTCTGCATATATCCGGCGGACAAAGGTTCATTGTTGGCATTCTTAGACTCTTTTAGAGTTGCCTGCCACTTTCTTATGTCTGGCGCACTGATCTCATTGATCGGCTGTGCGTTGAAGTATGGTAGGATCCATGTGTTAATCCGGTTCTTCTTTGTTTCATAGGTTATTTTCTTTGTGTGAGCCTGCTTGTCCTCCAGATACAGATCAGAGAGCGTTTTAAACGGCATAGATGGTTGCGCTGCCTGTTTGGTAATAAATTCCCGTTCCCACTCTTTAGCATCACGCTGCAGCTTGAACCCGCGTTTCAGTTTCTGTTTTTTCGCCCCTGTATAGTCTGTGTAATAGGTCTTTACATAGAATGTTCCTCGTGCTTCGTCTTTGAATACTGGCATATATTTTACCTCTTTTCTATATCTCTGGCGGCGATGTAGTAAAAGAGAAATATTTACTTGGAACCATTTGGCGCGGAGTGACCACAAAATTGTGGTGAGCTGAAAAGTCAGCCTATTGAACCCGTACTTTTTTGTTCGGGCCAACCCCAATTTTGGGGGATTCCACCACTTAAGCCCGTTTGGGTGTGAGTAATTGTCACATCCGGCAAAGGGGGGAAATAGTACGCATGCCCTTCCCCTCAATCCGGGCAGCAGTTCAATAATATTGACTTGGTGTGCTTTGTCCGAATTTCGTACGAAGATACTAAATCATATTGATTTGTCGTTATGAACTCGTCGAAAGGTCAATTTGTCCGGTTGTGGCGCTGGCCGAACGAATCGTTCTATCAGGGCGTTCCAGTTCGTTACGCCCCTTGTGACTGACCAAAACTGGACAGTCAGGCCTGGGGAAGATTCCCCGCGTTGGCAAGACCGATTATTTCAGTTTTGCCGGATCCAGTTTTGGCGGTGGCTGATCTGAACCAACCCAGTTTTTGACGTATCTATTTCTGCATGATCTGAGTATCCCCGGCTCAAGATTGCGCTCGGCTATTCTGCATGATCTGCATTTTTAAAGTTGTATTTACCAACTTTCGACGAATACCGTCGGAAAGGTGCAGAAATTTGAGCGGCTTCACTGGCGAAAGTTCGACGGTGCGTTTTCTAAATTTTTAGAAAATCCGGTGGCACATGGTTTGCACTTCTAAAGTTGGGATTAGCAACTTTAGAAATTCTCGTCATCCATTATATCATTCTCGGAAGTATCAACATTATCTGGAATATCAATATCTGTTCGTGTGTGTGCTGCATTGAGTTCCGGTGTGTCTGGAGGATAGTATTTATAATCTTGTTTCAATTTTTCATCTGATACGGTTTCTAACTTCAGTTTATCACGTTTTCGAGTGTATTTTTCTAGTTCTGTCATTTCTGAAACGCGTTTCAATGCTTCACGTTGACCTATTTTATTCATATTATCATAACAATCAATAAATTTTGCCCTATCGGTTAACTCTATAGTCGTTTCTGTTTTCTCGTATCGGCTACCGTCTGCATTTTCAAAAATTGTAGTATTTGTTATTGCTTTAAAAGTATCATCTCCATTTAGTAATTCGTGCATAGTGCAACCAAGTGCATCTGCTATCTTATGCAAAGTCTCTATTTTAGGGTTGGCTTTCCCGTTTTCGTATTTTCTTATTTGAGACTCGTACATTCCGCATTTTTCACCCAATTGTTTTTGTGTAAGTCCTTTTTGTTTTCTTATTTCTTTAATTCTGGAGCCTGTCGGCACATTATCACATCCTTTCATATGGATATTATCATATATGCATTTATCTGTACAGATAAAAAAATATCTTTTTACATATTGACAGATAAAAGATTATCTGATATTTTAAATGTAACAGATAAATATTTATCTGATATAAAAACAAAGTGAGGTGAAAACATGAAATTGAATTTAAAAAAGGTAAAGCTTGCAATGGCGGCGAAGTGCTTAAGTGCAAGGGGATTATCTCAGAAGTCTGGTATTAATTATGTGACATTGATCCCGTACTTAAACGGAAATAGAGAACCCAAAACGGAAGCACTTGGCAAAATTGCCAAAGCATTGGAAGTAGATCCAGCAGAACTTATTGATTAAAGAGCCTGGCGGCGATGTAGTAAGAGAGAAAGGAAGGAAAGAGAATGGCACAGGTAAAATTTAGAGATTATGCAGAGGTAAACGCGAAAATTTTAGAGGGGTACACAGTGACAGGGGTTGCAACTGCAATCAATGCAGAAGAAACCGGTGTGATGATTTATCTTGAAAGAACCGTTGATAATGTGGTTTTGGGAATCACTATGACTTATAACCCGGATGCAGATCCAGAAGTAGACGAAACAGAGCTGATGATCTCTGAGGAATACGTTAAAAGAATCGAGAAAGGGAAATGTCTATGAGTAAAGAAGAACAGGCAAAGATCATTTTAAGAGAGCTTAATAAGTTCTATTCCGTGCCAACGTACATGGAAAAGTATGCGATCAAGGGAATCATGTCCGGGCTGAATGAGATCGCAGCCAAGGAAGAGAAAGGAGCGTGAAAGCATGGCAGAAGAGAAGAGGTTTTTATCTGCTGCTGATGTGTCACAGATCATGGAGTGCAGTGCAAGCAGAGCATACAAGCTGATACGCGAATTAAACGCGGAAATGACCGAAAAGGGGTTCATTGTCATGGCTGGCAAGATCAATGCGAAGTACTTCTATGAGCGCATTTATGACGGAAAGGCGAGCGTATGAGTGCACCAAGTAAAGAGGAATTCTATCAGAGCCTAAACGCTGATACCTGGTGCGGCTGGGACTGGTGCCGGAAATTATACGGCTATCAGATCGCAGACCCAGCGTTCTTGGAACGTGTATTTGAACGATTGGACGAGTTAAACCGTTCAAGGGTAAAAACTATCTACGGCTTTTATTACAAGACACAGCGAGCCTATGAGATAGAACAGGAGCGCGACGCTGGGGCGTGGCTGGTAGATAAAACACATAGAGACTATAAGAAAGAGGTAAAAGAGTGGCAGAAGAAAGTAAAGAGTATGACGAAGCCAGAATTGACAAAGCTGTGCAAACAGTTTTTGAGCAGGGGCATAATAAGCAGCCCGGAACAGTTTGCGACGGCGGTAGGTTTAGACCAGTAAATGAAGTGAAGCCCATACATTCTATAAACGCACAGGATCTGTTGAAGGAATATATAGCACCATTAGAGTATCTTGTTGATAAAATTATCCCAGCGGTTGGGCTGGCAATGCTTGGCGCACCATCAAAGTATTATAAAAGTTATATGTGTGTTGATATGGGGCTATGTGTTGCTGAGGGTGTGAAATTCTTAGGATTTGACACGAAAAAGAGTGGCGTTCTCTATATGGATCTTGAGAGCACGAAGCGCAGGCCAAAGACGAGAATAGAACAGGTTCTGAACGGTGTAAAGTGCCCGGACAATTTACATATTGTGACAGCGGAGCAGAAAGTCGGGAAAATCGGGGAAGGTCTGGAACAGCAAATAGAATGGCAATTACAAGAATTTCCTGATATAGGGTTTGTGATTATCGACGTATTGAAAAAGGTCAGACCAGTGCAGAAACGCGGGCAGAATGATTATGATCGGGATTATGAGGATCTAGGCAGGCTGAAAGAATTTGCAGATAGCCGGAATATATGTATTCTTGTCATCCATCATACAAGGAAGATGAAAGACCCGGACGATCCATTTAATGAACTTGCGGGTTCATCCGGTGTCATGGGTGTGTTGGATGCCGCACTGGTTATTTCAAAGAAAAAGCGTGAGGATAAAGATGCTAAGCTGTATATTACCGGGCGCGATATGCCGGAACAGGTGCTTGCAATCGAGTTTAATAAGTCAATATTCCGGTGGGAAAATCTTGGTGATTCTGAATCAGTCGAGCATAATAGACAGATCAATAAATACCGGAATAGCAAAGCGGTGCAGGTCATAAAAAGACTGATCGAGCAGGGAAACGGAGAACTTGCAGCCAGCGTTGATGATATTATACAGGCGAGTAATTGGATCGGTGGCGGAGTGCTTAAAATCTTTGATGATCCGTCCGTTGTGGGACGCGAGATATCTAGTTATTTGGATCTGTTCAAAGAAGTTGATAATATTGATGTGACACAAAAAAGAAGTGGCAATAAAAGGGTATACGTTTATAAAAGAACTGTCACAACCGTCACAACTGTCACATGTACACAGCAAAGCCTTAATTTATAAAGGATTAAGAGTGTGACAGTTAAGCAAATGACAGTAATGACACTTATGACAGTAATGACACTTATGACAGTAATGACACTTATGACAAGAAAGGCAAATTATGACAGAACCAGAACTTAAAAACATATGGAACTTATATGCCGACCTCTGGAAGATGTTTCTGCAGCACCACACCGCCCGGACGGATGAGGAATGGGAGAAATTGACAAAGAGAGCAGCGGAGATAGTGCAGCAGTACGGCGAAGACGTCCGATCATTGGCACTGGACACGCTGGAGCTGATAGAAAAGAGGTGTAAGGGATGAACTACGAAACATTAAGAGAAGATTTAAAGGCGCTTAGCGTGCCGGAGATCGAGCGACTGCGGGATGACTACCAGAGGGCGCACCCTAAAGAGGTAAAATGCGTATATCTGTGTAATGAGGTCATTAAGGACAAGCAGGAAAAGGAAAGCACGGCAGATTTTGAGCGTATGCTTAAGGCTGCCTTAGCAAAGAAAAACGCCCCGGACGGTGCTGGCACACCATCACAGGGCAATGAAACCCGATAACAAGCCAAAAGACCGGATTCATTCGAATTGTAGCAGATTCCGGCGGAAAGGGAAAGCATGAAATTATATGAAATGAACAAAACAATGAAATTACTGGGTGAGCAATGCTATTTTGAAATTTTGAAAGATAGCAGCCCGGAGCGTGAAGCGTACAACGATATGATGAACGCATACCGAGAGAATGGTAACACACATTATGCAGATGTTGCGTTAGATGCCTTTGTATTGGGGTATATATACGGCAAGCGCGCAGAGAGAGCAAGACGGAGGGCAGGGCATGAAAGATAAATTTTTATTAAGTGAGGATATACAGAACCTTGATGTTATCAAAGATAAGATAGCGGTATTATTAAATGACGTTGAATTATACTTTGATAATGTCACACATAGACCTGAAAGCCAGTGCGAACAGTCCGCTTTTGATATGGAAATTACAAGGCTAGGAATCATTTATGATTACATAGACCGGATGGAGGAAACCATAAATAAGATGTATGACCATGTAAACTAGAGCGGCACGCTCTGAATGAAACAAGCCCTAAACCGCGGGAACTGCGATAGTGCCACTATCAAATAACAGATCTGAGAGGTGAGCAATGATAAAGATTAGAATATCCTACGATACAGAGCAGGAAGCCGCACGGATCATTAAAGTATTGTCTCCGGCAATAACCGGGGCAAGGATAAAGCGATCAGAGAGCGGGAAACATAAGAAAATATACATAGAGCTGCGTTAATTGCTTGTCGCTACCGTGTGAATATGATATAATATCCATGCAAACAAAATATTGATAAGTACCCCGGTATTTACCGGAAGCCTTAGAAATAACGGCGCGGGAAATGGTTAGAATATTATGTTCTGATTGTTTCGCGCGCTTTTTGTTTGTCGTCTGCATTTTATAAAATCCTCTTTGATGGCTCCCGTCCGACTTGTCCGGGGAGCCGAAAAAATAGTCCACCTGGGACGTTAAAAAGAAAGGGTATAGGAATGATTAAAACATCAGTAAAACATTGTGGATACGGCTTTATTGAGGAAACAGCGAACGATCTTTTAAAGCATATGAATGAGAATGAACATTTTGTTGATTTAAAGATCACGCCATTAAGCGATATTATGGCGATCGTGATGCTGATTTATGAAAGTGAGGTATAAGCAATGGATAACGAGAAAAACACAGCCAACGGGGGCGAAAATACCGGAAGAACATTCACGCAGGAAGAAGTGAATCAGATCGTAAGCGGTCGATTAAAAGAAGAGCGTGAGAAGATGAAACGTGAACAGGATGCAGCTTTTGCGGAGAGAGAGCAGAACATCAAAGCAAGAGAAATGCGCATGAATGTACTTGATAAACTCAAAAGTAAGGGATTGCCGGAGTCATTGGCTGACGCAATCAACTGTTCAGACGAGAAATCAGTAGATAAAAGCATCGAGATATTGACAAATACATATAAAGCAGAACAGGGCGAGTACCAGAAATCGGCTTATCATCCTGCAGGCGGTACAGGAGAAAAACCGGATCCGATCCGGGCAGCTATGGGGCTTAGCCAGTAGAAAGGATAAAACATGGCGATTAATTTAGTTACAAAATTTCAACCATACGTTGATGAAATTTTCAAAAAAGAGAGTAAAAAGGCACTTGTCACAAATCAGGATTTTGATTGGACGGGCGCGCATACGGTAAAGGTATATAAGATCAGCACCGGATCAATGAATGACTATGACAGGGCAGGAACCGGCAGCGGTGTGACAGGTTCCCGGTTTGGTGCAGTGGAGAGCCTTGACGCGACAACGGAAGAGTTCACATTAAAGAAAGACCGGTCATTTACGTTTGCCATTGATAAACTGGATTCAGACGAGACAGCGCAGCAGCTTGCAGCGTCAACAGCGCTTGCCCGTCAGCAGAGGGAGGTTGTCATTCCTGAGATTGATTCCTATGTATATGGGGTCATGGCAGCAGGAGCAGGAACAAAACCAAAGGCTGTAGCACTGACACCGGAGAACATTTATGACGAGATCACAAAGGGGACCAATAGCCTTGATAATGCGGAAGTACCGGACGAGAACCGGGTTATTATCGTTTCCCCGGATGTGTACCGGCTGATGAAAAAATCAAAGGATATCGTGATGGAAACAGATATTGACACCAATTTGCGCAAACAGGGCGTTGTTTCTAATCTGGACGGTGCGGCAGTTATCAAGGTACCGGCGTCAAGACTGCCAAAGAACTGCGGCTTTATTCTCTGCCATCCATCCGCAACGGTGGCACCTACCAAGTTAGAGGATTACAGAGTTCATCAGGATCCACCAGGAATCAGCGGATCACTGGTAGAGGGGCGTGTGTGCTACGATGCATTTGTACTTGATAATAAGAAAATGGCAATCTACTATCAGGAGCTGACAGCGTAAGGAATTGAGGGGGCAGCAGTTGCACCCCCCTTTTTCGTTTCATAAATGTTGCAAAAGAGCGTTGCAAAAAGGCGAACGTTTCGTTCGTTTTGAATCCGAACGTTCGGTTTGAAAATACTTACAAATACTTACATTTTATCTGGGCTGTAAAGCCGCAGAAATAAAGGATAAAGGGGATAGATATAGGAAATTCATAGGACAAAATGTACCTAAGATTTCCCAAGATAAATGCTCGGATTTGCTAGGGTGCATGTTGGAAAATGATGGAGTAGATTGCGGAGAAATACAACGTAAAAAGTATTTATGTTGCGTATTGGAGAAAACGGAGGGAAAGCATATGGAAGAACAGGTAAAAAGCATGGAAGAGGTAAAGCAGTACCTAAATTCCTGTCTATCGGCTAAAAGGGAAGTAGAACAACTGGAAACAGATATTGCATACTTTAGAGCCGAAAAAATGTCAGTCCGCCACACGCTAGACGGCATGCCGCGCGGATCGGATCACAAAGACTTATCAGATTATATTGTAAAGTTGGAAGAACTGGAGAAGAAACTGCTGCGGGCAAGGTATAAAAGAGTTGCGATATATACGCAGATATTTGATCAAATTGAAAAGATGGAAGATGATATGGAAAGGGAACTATTGACATACCGTTATTTAAAGGGGCATACCTGGGAGAAAGTGGCGGATGAAATGTATCTGTCTTATGGTTATTGTCACAAAGTTCATAATAAAGCATTGGAACACTTTGCATCAGTATGTACCAGTTCCACGGAGCGGGTTGCACTGGAATTATAATAGTATCATTTGAGTATCAAAAAAGCTATGAAACACCCAAAACAGGCACCTCATAGCATTTATAAAGCAGACAACGGGAATCGAACCCGCTGAAAAAGTGATATAAATACTGAAAATACAACAAAAATATAAAATCGTGGTGCATTTCGTGTTGCATTAAAACTTAATCTTGTTCTCGGCACAGAAATTTTCAAAGCGTTTCTGGTTCTGTTTATTATCTTTTAAATCAAAAAGCTCCAGCCAGCATTTGTATTTTCTCTCTCTATTCCGTTCCGCGGAATTTTTAAATAAAGCATCCTGCATGTAAGCATCGATCTGTTCATCGACAGAAGCACGTTCGCTGGAGAATGTCTGCATGTAGGTACTTTTCATAATGTGATCCGTTTTCCATCCGCCGCGCTCCTGAGCATATTTATCCGGAACATGCAAAAGAGCCATGACAGAAGCATTTACATGGCGCAGATCATGAAATGTCATGTGTGGGATGCCAGCATTTGTGATTAAACGGTTAAAACGCTTGGACAATGCAGTCCCGGTGATAGTGACAAGGCGGTCAGTCTCAACCTGATCGATTAACTGTTTAATATAATCCGGGATGCGGAGCGTGCGATCTCTGGACGGCTGTTTTCCCTTATTTTTAACAACATTCTTATTATTCTCATCTTTTACAATGACTTCCTTTACAGTGATATACAGACCATCCGCAGAAATCGACTTTGATTTTGATAAGCCAAGAATTTCTGAGGCGGTAAGGGAGAGCCACATTGCGAGAAGAACAGGGAGTTCAATAGAACTTCCTTTTACGATCTGAAAAATAACGTCCGGCGTGGATAGTTCATGTTTGTTATGTTCAATCTGTGGGAGCATGACAGTTGTATCAAGAGAGGGCATGTACTCGTTTAGCACAGCAGAAATTAAACCGTATTCATTAATAACGGTTTTAGATGAAATTGGTTTGGGATTATTTTTTCCGGTCGTGCGTTTGCACTCAGCATTAACGGCACTGCGGAGAGTATCAGTCGTTAAATCAGACAGCAATACAGGCATAAGGGTACGGAATGCATTGCGCTGGATAGTCCTGTAACCGCGGATCGTGGCAGGAGAAAGCAAAGCATCGGACGAGGATATGTATTTATCAATCGCATTGTATAAAGTCATATCAGAAGGCTTATTTACAGTTCTGATGCCGGCTTTTATTTCTGCTTTTTTCAAGTCTGCTTCTTTCGAGGAAGCTGCGGTAATGGAATGATAAATGCGCTTCATTTTCTGTTTACCGGTCTTAGGATCAATCACAGGCTGTCCGCGATCGTCAAATACGGGTTCCGAGTGATCATATACCTGACGCCTGACATTTCCGGATGGAAGTTCCCCTTTTTTCTTTTTGGCCAAAATCACCACTCCTTTTCATGATGTATAATGTATAACACTACTGTACCACACATTATATAAAAAAATAAAAATAAAAACTACTGTATTTTGAAAAGTTACACCGGAGCAACGGATGAAATTACCAGTATTTACCAGTATTTTCCACAAACGTATCGCTTTATAATTTCCATATGGCAAAGATAAAAATTCAAGAAATCATGAAACTGAAGGATATAAAAGTAAGAGATCTGACAGAGAGTGTACCGTTTTCTAGGGCTACTACATACCGGATCTTAAAAGGACAAAAGAATCCAACAATAGATGATCTGGAAGAGTTCGCGAAAAGACTTAAGGTACCGCTAGAGGATTTATATGAATCAGAGTATTCTAGGGATAAAATAAAAAAGTTGTCTCAATATTGAGACAAACATTGCAAATGACAAGCATAATAAATATAATACAAACATAAGAAGAGCGCGCTGCTTATAACTACACTTACGGATGAAGATAAAAGCCATTGAGGAGGGGCAGCAGTATGCTTGAAATTATGAAAACGCAGTTGAAGGAATATATAGATCGGCTGGATCAGTCAGATGAACAGTTTCTGAGGCAGATATTAACGATTGTGAGAAAACATTTTGAATTGAAATAACAGAACCCGGAAGGCAGCCATACCTTCCGGGTTTGTTTTTATTAATTATTTTGTGATTAAAGCAATTAATTTTAAGAATACAAGACCGGTTACATAAGAATCACAAATGGAACGGTGCATTACAGGACATTTGATATTGAAAAACTTTGCAACTGTGTCCAATTTATAATCAGATACGCGATCATAATAGTCGGAATAATTTTTCCCGTTATCTTTTTTAATGCATTTTCTCGATAAATCAAGCGTATCAAAAAAGAGACGTTTCTCTGATGAAAGATCAAGTCCATATCTCTGCAAAAATTTTAAATCAAAATCAATATTATGTCCGACTAATGGAAAATCAGAAATAAAATCTTGTAGGTCTGGGACAATATTATAAAAATAAGGGGCATCAGCAACCATTTCATCAGTAATGTGATTTATTCGCGCGGCATCAACTGGAATAGGGGTATCTGTTTTACATAATGTTGAAAATTTTTCAACAGGTTCCTGATCAATCCATTTAATGGCTGACACCTCAATGATATCACTTGTAGCATTTAGACCAGTTGTTTCAACATCAATAGAAATAAAACGAAAGTATTTATCTGAGGATGTTGATTTAGAAATATTGGTGTGAGGCATTGCCACAAGATTTTTGACAAGTAAAGGCTTTTTATAATCTCCTGTAGCTGTTATTTCATAAACTGGAGTATTTGAAAGTGGAGAAAGAAATGCATTCATGGCATTTGTTTCGCGTTGCGTGAGAGCATATTTATAACTAGCTGAGCGAGGCTTAGGCGTTTGAAGAGATGGGTTATTAGATGAATCAGTATCCTCAGAGGTCGAGGTGCGAAATTTTGCACCAGAAAATTTTAAGCCTATAAACAAAAGCAGAAGCCCAAGAAAAAAGAAGAGAAAACCGTATCCATAGAAACCATTACCGAAATAATCAAGAGAACCAAAGAGAGAGCTGCATCCAAAAATAACCAAAGCAATAGCAACTTTTTTATTCATAATGATACCTCCAAAGCATATTTTTTTAAAGTTATTATACATGTAATCGACAAGAAATACCATAATAAATATCAAATAACAATAAAAACCGGAAGGAACATCAATCCTTCCGGTTTTTTACGTTTTCAAGTAACTGATCGACAAAAACATCCAAAGCACTCTGCGATTCTGGCGAAAGCTGTGAATATGTACGAACGATATTCAATACAGCCTGATAAAACCGCCTGTCCGTGTGCTCGAGAATCTCAGAAACAAGGGCTGCGTCCTCGTCATCCGGAATCTGGAACATCTCACCTTCACCATCACGGAGCCATGCCTCATTCACATTAAACTCCCGGCAGATTGATTTACACATCTGATCGGTGAGGTTCCGTTCTCCCTTTTCCAACTTTGATATCGCTGTTTTACCAACACCAAGACGTTCACCAAATTTTTCCAATGTAAGATTAAGCGCTTTTCGCAATTCCTTAATACGTTCTCCCTGCGCCATGTCACACCTCCATGTCTAATTTTCTAAACATAGAATAACACCTGAAAAATGTTAAGTCAATAAAAAAGTTGGCAAAGGGGACAAGAAAGTATTGACAAATTGGCATAGGGGAATATAATGTAGGCATAGGGCACAACAACACAGCACATGAAAGGAGAAAAATATGGAAGAAAAGAAAAAAGAGCTCATAAAGAAAATTGACAAGTTAAAACCTATTGATCTACTCATGATTCAGAACGTAGCGGATGTACTGATCACCAGGGACAAGATTGAGACATCAAAGAAACAGCTTGTGCAGCAGTAGAAAAGGAGGCGAACAGGGAATGGAACAACCAAAGGAGAGAGAAGAAAAGCCGCATGTCAAAACTATAAACGAATTACGTGAAGAGAGCGGGCTTCCTAGAATTGATGGAGGAGATATCCCCGCCAAAACTATAAACGAATTACGCAAAGAGCATGGACTTTCAAGAATTGACGGGGGAGATGTCATGCTTACCAAAGTGTAATTTGATAAGTAGCAGGAACTGGAGCATTTAAGTCTGTTAAATGCTTCATTGGTTCAACTTTCATGCCGAGCAAAGGACAAACAATAGGAATTAATGTATTGAGATCTTCCTCAGAAACAGGAATTCCATATTTCTTATTCAATGTGTTATAAAGCTCGGAAGCATAGATGACATTAAAATCCTTTCCAAGGAAAAGCAAATCATATTTTTCCATAATATTTCGCAAATCAGCTTCGGATTTTACAAGACGACTGGCATGGGACAACTCTAACAGAATTTCAGATAACTGCTGTTGCGTCATGTGATAAAACCTCCTTCCTTTTATATTTCAGCACGGCAATGCTGATAAGACGATTATAGGTCAGGGAAGAGGAAAAGACAAGAAAGCAGATTGCGTAATAGTAAAAAGAAAATCCACGCCGCAGGAGTACAACGTGGATTTTGAAGAGAAGTTTTTCACATAATGCGGGAAAGATAGCAACAGTCAGGGATTTTTAAAAGCCCAAGGTCAAAATTCTCCTCAATGAAGAAAGTGCCAGATTGAAAACCCTGTTCCCACCGGATACCGGTGAATGAAATGTTGTCGATGTGGTCACTAAGAGCTGCTTTCCCATCAGGAGAAAGTTGTGAAAAATCAATGTGGTACTGATGTAAAGACATAAGAAAACCTCCTTAATTTGTTTACATGACAATTATAAGTATAAGGAGCTGGAAACACAAGGAAATATGAAGGGAGATTTAAAATGCCAAAAACAAAATTGTGCGAAGATAAAGAAAAGAGACGCCTTGATTATATTAAAAAATTAATCGTGGGCGGGATGGACGGGAAGAGCTATGAGGAAATTAACCAAAAAACAGGAATCCCAGTCCAGACATTAAAAAATTACATAGGACCGAAAGGCAGCTTGTCAAAAACACCACTGGAAAGAGTTTATAAACTGGCTGACGTAGCAGGCGTCACCATATCGGTTGCACTGAAAGATGCCCCGAATTAAGGAGAAAAAAGTGAAAAGAAATAAGAAGCCGTTTTATGTAATTGCGATCGCATTGATCGCAATGTATGCAGTAGTTTATATTTTACGCCCGGCGACTGTCTCAGGTCAGCCTATCTCCGGTGTGTTTAAACAGATCACACCAGTTGCACCGGTGTAACAAGATCCTGTGGATATAGAAGAGGAAGAATACTGGGACAGCCTGGAACTGCTTGCAATCTGTGTCGAGGCGGAAGCCGGGAATCAGGGATTGCAGGGAAAACGCCTGGTTGCAGATGTGATTTTAAACAGGGCAGAGGATACATCCGGACAGTGGCCGGACACGATCTCAGGCGTGATATCCCAGAAGGATCAATTTACATCATATTGGGATGGAGGGATGGCAGGCATCTGGGAACCGTCAGAGGAGACGTACCAAGCGGTAAAAATGGAAGTAGAACAGAGAGGATATCCGGGAATTTATTATTTCCGGGAAGGTCAGTGGTCTGATTATGGGACACCATGGAGAAAGACCGGAGCACATTATTTTTCGAAGAAATGAGGAGAGAAAGATGATCACATTAGATTTGACAAAAGAAGAGACTTTTATGCTTCGTGATTTAACAATCGGGATGGACTGCGGGTATGAGTGGATGCAGGAGATAGCAGACAGTCTGGAAGAGAAGCTGGGGGAAGCAATAAAAAAACCGCAGATGAAGCGTTCGGAGTTCAACCAGCAGATTTCCGACACAAAAACACGATGGGAAAATAAAGGACTCGCAACTTCTATGATGCTGGCGAAAGAGGCGGAGCTCAAATTTTATTATGACATTGTGGAGGACGACAATGAAAACACCGGAAGAAATGGAAGACTGGGCGGCAAATTGTGCACAAAGTTTTGAGGCGGCATTTGTTGCAGGAAAATACGGACAGGCTGCCCTGTCGGCAGAACAGATATATACAGTCCTAAACTTTATTGAGATGAAACAGGAAGCAGAGTTGATCATGGAGCGGATCGGCTGGGGCAGGATTGAGAAAGCATTTTCGGAGGCAAGGGTAAATGTTGAACGAGGACCAGATAAGAAAAAAGCTGTATGACCAGACGGAAATATTTAAAGATCATATGATGAGAAAAGAGTACCTGCAGGCAGTTTTATGTGCAGATCAGGCATCCATGGTTGTGATGTGCCTGGATATGGGAGAAGAAGTCAGAGCGGAGCTTTTTGGAGTACGTGATAAGAATAATCCGGTAATTGGCTTAATAGATGAAGCACAGTATATAAAAGCTCTTGACTGGTGCATTTTCCACGGGTTTTCACATACAGTACATACGTTCGAAAATGTAATAAAGAAAGAGCATTGAAATGCTAGGTTTCAATGCTCAGATAGGTGCAATACACACCATACTTATGACAGGTATAGTGTATCATGCGCCTGCTGAAAAAGCAAGAGAAAACGGGGAAAAGCCCCGGCTTATTTAACAATCTCAATATATTAGAGATCCGACACAAGGTGGGGATATGGCATACAGGCATGATACTTATAAATACAAAAATAAAAAAATCATAGAGCATGAGTTTAAATATGCGGGACGGTATGGAGCAAAGGGAGAGAAGAGGGCACAAAGAAAAAAAGCTACACCGGAGCAGATGAAAAAACAGAATCAGTATAACAGGGAAAAGTTAGTACTGAGGAAGATGAGAAATAATTTTAAAAGAGGAGATCTGTGGATCACATTAAAACTCAAAAAAGGAGAGAGAGTATCTGCACAGGAAATTTTAAAAATCAGGGAAAAGTTTCTTCGCCAGCTTAGAGGTGTGTATAAGAAAAGGGGACGGGCACTTAAATATATGTGCAGGATCGAGATTGGAGAGAGGGGAGGAATCCATATACATATACTGGTCAACAGAATAAAAGGCACACCGGGAACAGCGGAAGTTATTTCACAGATATGGGGACGGCTGACAGGTGGTCATGTAAATTATGCACCGGTATACGAAGAGGGACATTTTAAAGATCTTGCGGATTACCTGGTAAAAAAACCAAAAGAGGAGATCACAGGTCAGTTGACACTTTTTGGAACAGAGGAAGAAAGAAAAATTTTTTCAGAGTACACCTGCTCAAAAAATTTAGAACTGCCGGAGAAAGAGACACATGATTATAAACATTGGACACTCAGGAAACTGGTCGAGAATGGTCCAGAGCCGAAGCCAGGTTATTACATAGACCGGGACAGCATCCGGCACGGAAAAAACCGGTACACCGGCATGTCGTACTACTACTATACAGAGATCCGGTTAGAACGGGATGCCGGGGAGATAAGAAGGGAGCGTGAGGACTTATACGGGCAGTCAGTATATACACCGCTACGTCCATAAAGGGCAGATGGGAACGCGACGGCTACGTCGGCTACTGCCTGGAATATTACCCGCCGGGGAAAAGTCTGCCGGAGATCAGAAAGCATATTGAGGCGGTCGAACATATGAATGCCAACCGGGCAGAGATGGAAGCTCTGATACGGGCATTTTCCCGTATGAGAGAGAAATGCGAGTTATCCATTTATACGGACTCAGAATATCTTTTCAACGGATTTGCCGGACGGGAAGATGTGACGCGCTGGGTTAAGAGCGGATGGATCACAACCAGAGGACAGCCGGTCAAAAATAAGGACAAGTGGCTGGAGCTGATCAAAGGAAAGCAGGGGCATTTATGCAGCTTTTATCTGAAACAGCCAAATGCATACACGAAGGAACTGATAGAAGAAATGGAGCGAAGGGAGAAATAAAGGATGTTTGAGAGATTTGGAGAATTTGACAGCGCGGAAGAGCTGAACCTTACAGCGGAAGGTTTGAAAACAGAAGGAGATATGGAAAGCCTGCTGATCCTGGCAGAGGAGAACGGAATCGATAAGGAGGACGCAAAGGATTACTGGGACGGATATACAGACACACTGACGACACCGCTCGGGGCAGCACTCGGGAAAATCGATGTGGAATGTAAAGATTTGAAGCCAAAGCAGATCATGACTGACTGGGTGGATTACATCAGATCACAGTGCATGGAGCATGATGATATGCAGACAGCAGTAAGGAAAAAAGGGAAAAGTATCAAAGGGTGCATCGGGAAGCTGTTGGAATGGTCCTTTAACAATCAGATTCCAGTGGATAAAGATATTCTGAAAGCTGCAAAAGTAAGTGCCGGACGTGTGACACTTGGAATCCCTGGAATGGGAGAAGCAAAGAAGATTATAAAAAAATATTACACGGAGGCGAAGTGATATGGCAGCAGTTAAGAAAACTGAGGAAGAAAGAATAAGACAGCTGGAAGAATTGACGCCGGAGCTTCCGGAGGATTTTAAAGAATGGTGCGGGAAGAAATTTAAAACCCCGGAAATTTATTACAAAAGAAAAGGCAATTTTACAGAATGTGCCTGTGGAAAATGTGGAGAAAAATATGAAATTTATACACCAAAAGAACCGGAATACGGAACACTGTGTGAAAAGATTCCAAGAAGAGGAGAGTGGGCAGTATGTAAAAAATGCGGAAATATATCAACTTATCAGTGGAAAAGGATCACAGAGCCGGTAAGAGAGAGTGCGAGATTTTATTTATACCAGAGATCAAAAGATAACAACCTGTTTGTGCGGATTTTCACATATTACAGGAAATACAGTCAGTTTTCCAAAATGGAAGAGTTACTGGAAGAGGACAGCCGGTATTTTTTACAGCTTGGAAAAGTAGAGAAAATGGTACGTTCTTACACTTACAGACAGGATGAATACCAATGGATCATATCAGATAGAACAGGTTACCCGTATCTGGAGACTTTACATGGAGATTTATATCCCGGTTGGAGAGAAGAGATTAAACAATCCGAATTAAAGCATTTTATGGAGCAGATATTGGTAGAAATGGCGATGAACAACTGGGGAAGACAGACATTTAACGGTGTCAGTCTGACGGATGCCATTATGACATATGCAAACAATCCGGCAATCGAGATGTACTGCAAAATGGGAATGCACAGGCTGGTAAGACATCTCATATGGAAAGAGGGAAGAAGCGGACTTGTAAACAGAAAAAAAGACACCTTACAGGGACAACTCCGGTTGGAGAAAAAAGAAAATATAAACAAGGTGATAAAAGCGGCGGGAGACTTGGGTTTACTGGAGACACTGCAGTTTGAAGAAAAAGAAGGCTATGTGTGGAAACCGGAGCAGGAAGAATGGATAGCGGACATGCTTGACCGGGAAATGAAAAAAAGAATAAAGCATCTGTTAGAATACATGACTTTGCAGCAGTTGATAAACAGGACAGAGAAATATGCCAAGCAGGAATATGGCGAAAAGTATACACAAGTGTACAACTGGAAAGAACATGTGGTGCAGGAATATGATGATTACCTTCGCATGAGGGAGATGCTGGGATATGACATGAAAAACAGCGTATTCATTTATCCGCGGGATCTTGAACTGGTACATGACCAGATGACAAGGGAAAGCAATGCGAGACATGATGAACTGTATATTAAAAAGAAAAATAAAGAGTTTCCGGACATTGCAAAAAGATACGAGAGTCTTTGTAAAAAATATCAGGCAGCAGCGGAGGGATACATTATCCGGCCGGCAAAGGACGCTGGGGAGATCATCTTGGAAGGAAGAAAGCTACACCACTGCGTCGGTGGGGACAACTATCTTTCAAAACACAACAGGGGAACGACAGCAATTTTGTTCCTAAGAAAAGAAAAGACACCGAATACACCGTATATCACGATTGAGATCAGCGGCACAAAAATATATCAGTGGTACGGAGCACACGATAAGAAACCGAAACGGGAATTTTTTGACAGGTTATTAGCGGATTATACAAAACAGCTGGAAGCCAGGAAAAAGAAACCGGACAAAGCACTCATAGCAGCAGTATAGAAAGGAAGTACAGATGGAAGAAATCATGACACAGGATCACAACGTAATCACATATACAGATTATGCGACATATAAGCACGATCTGGACACGGAACTGCAGGGAGCAGTAGAAAAATTCGTGAGAATCGGCTACCTGTTAAAAGTGGCACAGGATACGGGTATTTTAGCGGGTTCAGGCTATTCGAACGTCAATGAATTTGCCATGAAAGAATATGGGCTGGACAAAACCCAGGTATCCCGTTTTATCCGGATCAATGACAGGTTTTCAAAAGATGGCTATTCCATGGAACTGAAAGAGGAATATCAGAAATTCGGCTATGCGAAATTATCACTTATGCTGACACTGCCGGATGAGATCAACGAGATTCTGACGCCGGAAATGAGTAAAACGGAAATCAGTACCGTAAAAGAAGAATTTGAGGAAGAACAGAAAATCTCAGATATCGAAGTAATGATTGAGCAGGAGCCGGAGACAACGAAAACGGCGGAGACAATCTTTGAAAAGGTGATTTTAAATATTTTCCATGATGAGCCGCAGTTATTCAAAGATGTGATCAATGCGTTAAAAAACGGACAGGATGTGCTTGAGATCATGGCGCCGGCAGACATGAAAGTTTATATGACGAGAATCCCGGGGATCGGAAAACTTGCCGTATCCGTGAACAACTTAAAGAAAATGATCGAGATCGTGAACACAAGAAGCATGGAAAAAGAACAGATCATGCAGGAGGAAGTTGCTGAGACGATCAGGAACATGACAGGATCATTTGATGTGAAGAGTGCATGGGAGAATATGTTTCATGAAAATTTTCCGGAAACTGAAAAAAGCAAAGTTGCACCGGTGCAACGGAAAGAGTCGCATGTGCAGCCGTCGAAAAAGAAACCGGAGCCGGTAGAAGAAACACCAAAGACACTGCATGACATTGAGCCGGACATCCCGGAACCATCACCGATCGAGCCGGAGGAACAGCCGGAAGATATTAAGACAGATGAGCCGGAGGCGGCCGGCGAGCAGCAGTTACCGGGACAGGACAGCATTGAGAACCATCCGGAATACATGCCAGATGAACTGGAAAAAGAGGAAAAAGAACCAGAGACCACAGAAAATGAACCGAAAAGTACAGGAAACATAACAGAAAATGCAGAAAACAGTATGACTGATAACAAAAATATAAACAGAGGATATAAATCGGCGATCACAAATAATCTGAACAATCTGCAGAACCTCTGGAACTCCGGAGATCCGAACAGGATAGAAAAAATGATATCCATTCTGGATGATCTGCACTGGAGGTTGAGGAAGGTTGAGGAAATCGAAGAAGCAGAAAACGAGGAGGACTGACATGCGACACCGGACCAGTAAAAACATGAAGTTTCAATTCGATGAAGAAACCCGCCGGATCATCTATTACCGCGACGATGAGAGCTGCATCTTCTGCAGGCGGCAGTACCACATGGAAAATAAAGATCCGATGCTCTACCGGACAAAAGATATCATGCATTACATAAACAAGTCCCAGGGCGGACTTGGCATACCACAGAACGGAGCAGTAGGCTGCCGGTACCATCACATGTTATTGGACAACGGCAGTAAAGGACTCCGGTCAGAGATGATCGTAATATTTAAAGAATACCTGATGCAGCAGTATCCGGACTGGAATGAGGACGAGCTGCGGTATAAGAAATGGGATTTTCCGACTTTTGGTTAATCAATATATCACAGGATACCAGTAAACGCGCGATTCTCCGGCAACCGGTGCCGGAGAGAAAGGAGAAAAATGTGCTCAACAGCAAAGTGTATATAAAAAAGTGTGTTATCTGCGGAAAAACCTATGAATCAATATCAGCAAGAGCACTTACCTGTGGAAAACCGTGTAGAAATGAGTACCACAGAAGAAAAGACAGAGAGAAAAGAAGCGCAAAAACATGTAGGAACAGCACTTTAGATGATGTTTTAAGAAAAGCAAGAGAAGCCGGGATGAGCTATGGAAAGTATGTAGCAATGGCAGAAAGGACGACAAAATGAAAAAGAAAGATATCTTGGAATTAAAAAGAAGGCTGACAAAGAATAACTGCACTTTTTCCCGCATTTGCGGGTGCTATGTGGATGTAGATAAAAATATCGTAACAACATTCGGAGAGACATTTTTGAATCTTCCGGATGAAGAATTTTATAAATACTTGGATATTGCAAAAGGAATCTTTAAGGGAAAACTGAAAGACAACATGTTGAATCTGGAACTTTCGGAAGAGGCAAAGGAAGAAAACGACATGCAGCAGTTCCTGCTTGCGATAAGAGACAGCGGCTTAAAAGACGAGAATCTGCTGGAAGCATTTTATGACAGAGTGATTGATAATTATGATCATGTCGGAGGCTATCTGATCCTGCTTTACCGCGATGCTTATGACGTTATTACATATACCTCAGACAATAACAAGATAGACGAGTCAGAGGATGTGTATGAATATCTGCTCTGTGCGATTTGTCCGGTAAATCTGACAGCTCCAGGACTGGCATACAGCGAGGAGGAGAACAGGATTATAAACAGGATCAGGGATGCGGTAGTCGGAGCACCAGATACAGGATTTATATTTCCAGCATTTACAGACCGCGAGGAAGACAGGGATGCAATGCTCTTTTATACAAGAGACACGAAAGCACCGCATCAGGAATTTGCACGGGCGATGGGATGCATTGAACAGACAACGGCAACGGAGCAGAGAGAAGTATTAAAGACGATCATCACGGATATTCTTGGGGATAGTGACGAAGGAATCAGAATGTATGAGAATTTTCATAGAATCCTGGATGAAAAACTGGAAGAGGAAGCAAAGAAAGAACTGGAACGGGCAGAACAGCAGAAATTAACACTTGGAATCCTGGGCGAGACACTGGAAAAAGCAGATGTAGCAAAACCACAGGTTGAGGAAATTCAGAAAACATACAGGAAAACTTTTGAAGAGGCCCCGACCATTGCAGCAGTGATCGATGGAAAAGCGGTCAAGAAAAGTTACGAAAGAGACGGCGTTGAGTCTATGAAAAAAATGCTGAAAGGTGCCGCAGAAGAGATCAAGATTTTAAACGGCGGGAAAGAGACAGAACTGACGGAGAAAATACGGGAAGTTACGGGCGTTTAGAAGGAATCCAATGCATAGAGATAATAAAGAACGCAACAGAGTGGTCAAAGAGATGGCAAATCGCCAGACAAGTATACCTAAGCACCCAGATCCGGATGCACTGAAAAGATTCAGAGAAGTACCGTATCAGTTGCGGTACGGGAAGGAGAAGAAAGATGCTGAATAGAGAAAAATATGCGGAAAAGATTATGGATATTGCATGTGAAGGAGGCAATATTGCGTTAATTAATGGGAAACTGGAAAAATGCAGGGGAGTCTGCGATAAATGCGATTTTTGCGATAATGACATTAGAAATGCTGGTCGTTGCAGAGAAAAAGCAAAAGAATGGGCGAACGGCCAGTATGTTGATTGGAGCGAAGTTCCAGTCGATACACCGATTTTGGTCAGAGATTCTGAACTTTTTGCGTGGAGCAAAGAACATTTTGCAAAATATGAAGATGAAACGGTTTATACATGGGATTACGGAAAAACGTCATGGAGCACATACGACGGTAAAATGAGTAGCTATAAATATGCTATGTTGCCGGAAAGTGAGGATCAGAATGAAAATAAGCAGGATTAAGAACCGGATATCTGAGGCAGCAACAGAAGCCTGCGGATATTCTCCACTAACAAAAGTGGTTTCAGAGGAAGAAATCAACAGGATTTTGGAGCAGGAAAGCGGATGGATTCCAGTAAGTGAGAGACTGCCGGAAGAATCTCTTAATAGTGTAATTGGATGGGATACATATCGAAACCGTTGTTGCTTTGTACAATATTTGGGAGGACGGTTTGTCCTCGGTGATGATATTGATAGTGTAAATGTCACAGCCTGGATGCCGCTGCCGGAGCCGTACATGGAAAGCGAGGGATAGCAATGGAATATGGCTATATCAGAGTTTCTTCCAAAGAGCAGAACGAAGCCAGACAACTTGATGCATTGTATAAACAGGGCATAGAGGACAAAAATATCTATATGGATAAACAGTCGGGTAAGGATTTTAACCGCCCGAAATATAAAATTCTTTATCGCAAACTGAAAAAAGGAGATGTACTGTACATAAAAAGTATTGACCGGATGGGAAGAAACTATGATGAAATTATACAGGAATGGCGCCGAATCACACGTTTTCGTGAAGCTGATATTGTGGTGTTGGACATGCCGCTACTTGACACGAGGCGGGGGAAAGACCTTATGGGTACATTCCTAAGTGACATTGTGCTGCAGGTGCTTTCCTTTGTGGCAGAGAACGAGAGAACCAATATCCGGCAGAGACAGGCAGAGGGAATTGCGGCAGCAAAAGCCAGAGGTGTGAAATTTGGCAGACCATCAATTCCATTGCCGGAGAATTTTGACCAGATGCGTAGGAATTGGAGAGCCGGACACATCACAATAGAGGACGCGGCAAGGGAGTGCGGAATGTGTACAAAGACATTTTATAGTAAGGCGGTAAAAGTAGAAATGGAGGAAAATGATGCAGAATAGATTTTTATCCCGTGGAAAGCGGATTGATAATGGGGAATGGGTGGAAGGATATTTATATGGTATCTGGGAGAGAAGATATATCCTATGGGGAATGACCAATGATATCCCGAACATGGTCGAAGTAGACCCAGAAACCGTCTGCCAGTGCACCGCAATGCCTGATAAGAACAACAAACTGATCTTCGAGAATGACATTGCCATAAAGCATAATGATGATGATAAAGAGCCATATCTGATTAGATGGAGTGAGAATTACGCAGCATGGGAACTGGCACAATGCGGATGTGCTATGTACGGATTTTTCGATGTTGATTTCGGCGAAATAGAGGTAATCGGTAATGCGATTGATAATCCGGAACTGTTGGAGGTGTGAGCATGACGGAAAATAAAGCAATCGAAGAATTACATCGAATTAGACCTTATGGTGGAATAATTCCGCAGAGGAGGGCAGAAGCGTTAGATGTGGCAATCAAGGCACTGGAAGAGGTGCAGCAGTACCGGCAGATAGGTACGGTGGAGGAATGCCGTGAAGCTGTGGAGAAGCAGACGGCAAGGAAAGGAATAAGAGAAAAGATAAAGAAAGGATACAATAGAGGAATGCATCACTATTATTGTCCTGTTTGTTGCGAGAAGGGAGATTTAAGAAACAAGTATAATGTTGGGTTATATTGCAGTAACTGTGGTCAGAAATTAGATTGGAGTGATGAAGAATGAGTGAAAGCCTTAAGCCATGCCCGTTCTGCGGTGGAAAAGCAAGTTTGAATTACGAACGCATACCGGGAGAAGATAAAGGATTTTGGGCGCAGGTTATCTGCAATGCTTGTCACGGAAGAAGCGGCGGAACATGGGCGGGTTCTTATAATACTGCAGAGAGAATAGAAGTTAAAGCATGGAACAGGAGGGTGAACGATGAGACTGATTGATGCGGACGAATTGTATGAGGATTTAGCAAATAATTTGAGTTCCATCATGGGGGATGGATCAGACGGAGAAGCAATAGATACATACGTTACCATAGGTGATATCATACATGATACTTTTAATGCACAGCCGACCGCCTATGACCCGGACAAGGTTGTGGAGCAGTTGGAGGATATGAAATCTACTTATCGAAGGCTGCGTGACCTTAAAGATAAGGATTATTTGAAATATGGATACATAATAGAGACTTTGATAGATGCAATAGAGATCGTGAAGGATGACGGAGGGGATGAAATGATTGAGAAATCAATGCCTGCAACAAAGAATGTGCCAAAGGAAAGAGATACAATGAGTTGTAAAAAAGCAGAGAGGTACGGATATGTAAAAGCGATTTGTGAAACCGATAAAGGATTATTCAACCGTAAAGTTGAAGAATGGATTAACCTTACAGATGGAGTGATATTAGACGCAAGTTGCGGAATAATAGATGGAAAAACAGTATTCCAGGCAGTAATAGGGGGATTAAGAAAGTAAACATGACAGATAAGGGAGGTCATAGAACATGAAACAGCCAAGCAAACCAACAAGAGCACAAAAAGAAATTATATCAAATAACAACCTGGTACCGGATCACTGGATGGTAATATCGGAGAGCAGGGACACATTAGAAATTGTTAGTCGTAGAAGTGGAAGAAGAAAGGTGCTGACAAAATGATTTTTAAAGTAATCGCATTTATGATTATACTTTCAATATTCAAAGAAATGGATGAAGCAAAAGAAAAGAAAGATCTGTGCGACATTGTTTACTGGGGCATATTAATGACAATAACAATAATGGTAATGGGATGGGCTTAAATTAGAAATTTTAAAGAGGTGTATGCATGAAAAATATTAAGAATTTCAGGGCTATGGATTGTACCGGATGTCAATGCGATGGTTGCTATGAATGCCAGTCTGCAAATTGCGATATATGCTATCGCGCTGAGCACGCAAATGAAAACGATGAAGATATGTACTATATAGCTAAGAATAAAAAAAAGATGTGATTTTGATTAAATAAACTGACATTTAATACATATGTAGCAGTAGACAACATTACACATGTAAATTATAATTATACAGAAATTACAAATATAATTATAAAGGAGAAAATAACATGCAAAATTTATCAGATCAGGAGAAAAAAGTATTAGAGATCATGAAGGAGTCCAAGCAGCAGTTGACACCGGAAGAGATCACAGCAGAGATAAAAAAGAGATACGGGCAGGTATGGCCGGTACAAGTAACAATAACATTCATGGCGAGATTGAAAAAAATGAGATATGCATAAGCAGCTTTATGCAGTGTAGGAGGCAGAGATGCAGAAGGATATTAAGAGGAAACTTGAGAGATATAGAAAATTGATGGAAATGGCGAAAGAGCTTCAGAAACAGGCAGACGAGTTGGAAAACAGGGCGGAGGCAGTTGGTTCAAAAAGAATCACAGACATGCCGAGAGGCGGGAACCGCATGACGACCGAGGATTTAATTGTAAAAAAGGCGGATATTGAAAAGAGACGGGATATTTTTTTGAGAAGGGCGGCGCATGAAAAACGAATTGTGCAGCAGTATATTGATACTGTGGAATCGCCGAAACACAACCGGTTATTATGCGGGATTTATTTAGAAGACTTATCTGTTAATGAAATAGCAGAAAAGGAAGGGTATTCTGTGCGCCAAGAATGGAGAATCTACAAGGAAGCACATGAAATGGTAAACATTGATTGAATGTCAGCATGATGTCAGTACAATTACAATATAGTGTCAGTGACATTACAGAACCAAAAGTGCTAATATAGTATTAGCAAAAAGGTGAAAACCTCACTAAGACTTCCTTTTAACCATTTAGATGAGGAGTTGTTTTCTAACAGATAATCAGAAAACAACTCCTTTTGTGTGAGAAAAAATGTTAAATTCATGTAATTATTGTGGACGTATACATGATAAAAAAATCATGTGCGCTCAAAAAAAACAGGCAATGGAAAAAAGGTGGAGCACGAGGAAGAAAACAGATGCTTCAAAATTCAGAAAAACAAATGCGTGGACTAACACGTCATTGCGAATCAGAGACAGGGACAAGTACATGTGCTTATGCTGTAAGGCAGGACTCAAAGGGACGCTTAACAGATACAATACAAAAGATTTATCAGTGCACCACATTATACCGATTGAAGAGGATTATACAAAGCGTATGGATGGCGATAATCTTATCACTGTGTGCGGTGTACATCATGAGATGTGTGAGGCTGGCATTATAACCAGAGAGACACAGTACGAACTTGCACTTAAGTCTATGCATGACGCAGGAGAAGATGCGGACGCACCGTTGGTATATTAATCATGGTTGATGCAGACTATCCCCCCCGCTATTTTTTACGGCGATTTTTTCTGCTCTAAAAGACCGACGCCCCACCTTTAAAGACAAAAAATTCCCAAAATGAACGATTTTTTTATTGGAGGTGCTTATGGCCAGACCATCAAAACCAGTGAGCGTCATCCAGATGGAGGAGAAAGCGCATAGGACAAAAAAAGAATTGGCGTCGAGAAAACGTGCAGAAGATGGCATGCAGTCAGGTGAACAGATTAAGAAGTTTCCAGAGGTAAAAGAAAATAAAAAAGCATCAATGGAATGGGACAGAGTAACCGGACTTTTGGATAAAATCGGAAAAAATGACAGAATGTACGAGACGATTATAAATCGTTACTGTTTGATTCTGGCGGAATGCAGAGACCTGGAAGATTTCAGAAAAACAGTGAAAACAAATATGAAAAATATGAACACGCTGTTTAAAAAGAATGCGCTCGCCGAACTGGATGCGGAAAGAAAAGCTGAGTTATCTATTGAATTTGCAGATAAAATGGCGAGATTATCGGCTACATTGATAAAATACGACAAAGAAATAGATAAAAAACGCACAATGCTTCTGGCGATTGAAAAAGAATCAGGAATGACCATGGCGGCGATGCTCCGAAGCATTCCGAAAGAGCCGGAGAAACAGACAAATCCACTGTTAGAAGCATTAGGTGGTGATTGATTTGGAAATAAAAGAGAGCAGGGCATATAAGTACTGCACATGGGTGACTGAATCAGGTAATGATAAAGCGCCGCATTATGTGAAGTTACAATGCGAATCCTGGAAAAAGATTGCAAACGGAGAGGATCCAGAGGCATATGTAAGTGAGCAGACGTATGAAAAGATCTGGAAGCTCCTGCACCTGATGGTACATCCTGACTTACACAATCCACTGGATGAGTCATTGGAAGATTATGCAGCATTTTTTATAACTGCAGTGTTTTGTACAAAAATGATCGATCCGGATGATAATGTTGAGGTTCGGTTTTACGAGACAGCGCTTTTAAAAATTGCAAGAAAGAATTTCAAAACATTCAATGCAGCAGTGATTTTTATTCTACTGATGCTTACAGAGCCGCGTTTTTCGCGGTTCTTTTCAGTTGCACCGGACTTAAAACTGTCAAAAGAGCTACAGGTGGCAATTAAGAAAATTATAAAAAGCAGCCCGATTCTGAGTGATGAGCTAGAACCGGTATTTAAAACACTGCGAAGTGAGATCAGGTGTCTGCTGACAGAGAGCGAGTACACGCCACTTGCTTACTCAGAGGATAAGATGGACGGAAAACTTCCCAGTGCATTTCTTGCGGATGAGGCGGGAGCGATGGACTCATACCCGGTTGAAGCAATGCGATCCGGTCAGATCACACTATTAAATGCACTCGGAATCATCCTGAGCACTGAATACCCGAATGACAACAACGTTATGATTGATGAAGTTGACAAAGGAAAGAAAATACTTGACGGGCTTCGAGAAGATAGGCGGATGTTTTCATTGATTTATGTGCCGGATGATTGCCTGTGGCAGGGGGATGAATGGCAACACAATGACCTTTGTATATATCAGAGCAACCCTGTGGCGTGCACAAACAAAAGGATTTTCAGAAAGATCGTGGATAAAAGAACAGACGCGATTGATTATGAAAATAAAAGAGAAAATTATCTGTGCAAGCATAATAACATCAAGTACAAAGGACTTGGAGTTGAAGGTTATGTTGAAATAACAAAGGTCCGTAAGGGAAAACGTCAGAAAGATGATGCATGGTGGCATGGTCGCAAAGTATGGCTGGGGCTGGATTTATCAATGACAGAGGATAATGTCTGTGTAGACATGAAAACTTATGATGGAACGACAAAAGATGATGCAGTTTTATATACAAGGACAATCGGATTCATCCCGGCAGGGCGTATCGCGCAAAAAACAAAGAAAGAGGGCGTTGATTACAACGCACTGATCCGGAATGGATGTTGCATTGCATGTGGAGATGAAGTGATCGATTACACGGCGGTGGAAGAATATGTTCTGACACTGGAAGAAAAATTGGGAGTTGAGATCGTTCAGATCGGGTATGACAAATGGAACGCATTATCCAGTGTTCAGAAGTTTGAAAAAGCAGGATATATCTGCGTTGAAATAAAACAGCATTCAAGTGTACTTCACAGCCCGACGAAATGGCTGAAAGAGTGCATCCTTTCTGGAAGATATTTCTATGACGCAAATTTAATGCTGGAAATAAACTTTCAAAATGCAAGGTGCACGGAGGACACGAATAAAAATAAGTATGTAAATAAAAAGAAGTCGGAAGAAAAGGTTGATCAGGTAGTCGGAAATATCAATAGTACATACCTGATAGAGCAGGAATTGCTTTATGGAGAATCTGATTACTTCGTGCAGTTCTAAATAAGGAGGAGACATGGGACTTTTCAACAGGAATAAAAAAAAGCCGGAAATAAGAGAGGATACAACACTTGATGCACAGGTGGTATCTGATCCGCTACTGCGGTCACTGCTTGGAGAGGATGGAGTAGACCGGGATACGGTAATGAATATACCGGCGATTGCGGCATGTATAAACATGATTGCTGATACAGTGTCTGCGTTAAAAATCAAACTGTATAAAAGAAATGGAGATAGGATCGAGGAAGTGGCAGATGATCCGAGAACATTTCTTTTAAATGACGATACAGGAGACACGCTGGATGCGGTGCAGTTTAAAAAAGCAATGGTTGTAGACATGTTTTTAAGCCGCGGAGGATATGCATTCGTAAATTGGATCGGTGGACAAGTACAGTCTATTCACTATGTAGAAGCGGAACGGATTGGATTTCGCAAAAATACAGATCCAATTTTCAAAGATTACCAGTTGGAAGTGGGCGGATATACATATGAACCGTGGCAATTCATCAAATTGTTGAGAAACACCCGTAATGGATGTTATGGGAAACCGATCACAGAGGAATCACCAGAGCTGATGGATATCATTTACAGCTCACAGAAGTATGAAAAGAATCTTGTAAAAACAGGTGGAAATAAAAAAGGTTTTTTGAAAGCCAAAAGCAGAGTAGCGAAAGAAGTTATAGACATGCTGAAAGAAGCATTCAGAAGGCTTTATGCAAACAATACAGAAAATGTCGTGGTGCTGAATGACGGATTAGAGTTCCAGGAATCATCCAGCACATCCGTGGAAATGCAGTTGAATGAAAATAAAGAGACGAATAATAAGGACGCCTGCAAGATTTTCCTGATTCCACCATCGATTATAAATGGAAATTCCACGGTAGAGGATAAAAAACAGTATTTTCAGGGCTGCATCATGCCTGTCCTGGTGCGATTTTCAACGGCAATTAACCGGGCAATGCTCAGAGAAGATGAAAAAACAACAATGTTTTTTGCGTTTGATGATACAGACCTGACTAAGGGAGACATTGAAAAGCGATTTACAGCTTATAAAACAGCACTGGATTCCGGTTTTATGCAGCTTGATGAAGTCCGGAAAAACGAAAAATTACCGGCTTTCGGCTTAGATTTTATCAAATTGGGACTGCAGGATGTAATTTATTATCCGAAAGAAAATAAAATTTATACCCCAAATACAAATAAAATGTCAGAAATGGGAGCAGAGGCAGCAGTGCCGGAAAAAGACGAAGTTGCACCGGTGCAACAGCAGGAAGGAGATGATATAGGAGATGAAAATTGAGATCAGAGCGGATTCTGTGTTGATAGATGGATATGTAAATGCAGTTGAGCGTGATTCAAAAGTTTTACACAATGCAAACGGTCCGTTTGTGGAAAAAATTAAAGCAGGAACTTTTCAACGTTCACTGGATCGGTCAAAAAAGACAGGGTATGATGTGAAAGTCCTTTTAAATCATGATTATTCAAAAGAACTTACTTCTACCAGAGACGCGAGTACAAAGATCTATGAAGATAATATTGGACTCAGGTGCCAGTGTGAAATCCGAGATGCGGAAGTGATTAAAAAAGCCCGCGAGGGAAAACTGGTGGGATGGTCGTTCGGCTTTATTCCAATCAGGGATTCCTGGGAAAAAGAATCAGACATATCACACAGGGAACTTCGTGAACTGGAATTAAAAGAAGTATCTATCCTGGATGATAGAAAAAAACCCGCATACAGTGGAACATCCATTGAAACAAGAGATGATGATATCATTGAACTCCGAAGCATGGATGATAAGATGGAAACGGTAGACCTGACAGAGGAAAAAAAGAAAGACAATTATAAATTCAGAAACAGAATATTAGCAACCAGAGCAAGCATTTAGCTTGTTTTTTTATGCCAAAAATAGGAGGAAAAGAAATGCCGAAGTTTATGAACCTGAAAAACATTACGGAGCAGAGATCTGCAAAACAGGAAGAAATGAAAAAACTTGTGGATGCTGCAGATGCCGAAGAAAGAAGCCTGAATGAGGAGGAGATGAAAAAGTTTGAAGAATTAGAAAAAGATATTCTTGGAATCAATACAACGATCCGGGCAATTCAGGCAACACGCAATCTGGATGTAGATGTTCCGGCGGAAGGAGAAGAGAAAAAAGAAAAAGATCAAGAGCAGGAAAAACGTGATCTTGAGCAGCGTGATATGAATGAATTCGATGCGTATATTCGCGGGAAAGTGGAGGAAAGAGAAGACTCCAACATGATTAAAACGGATAATGGGGCGGTGATCCCATCCACGATCGCAAATAAAATCATCACTAAGGTGGTCGATATCTGCCCAATCTACCAGGATGCAGACCGTTATAACGTAAAAGGTTCTCTTTCAATCCCGTATTATGACGAGTCAACAAAGGATATTAAGATGGAATACTGTGACGAGTTTACGGAGGGAGAATCTTCATCCGGTAAATTTGCAAGCATCACACTTGGAGGTTTTCTGGCAAGGGCTATTACAGATGTGTCAAAGAGTCTGATTAACAATTCACAGTTTAATATTGTGGATTTTGTCGTTGACAGAATGGCATTATCAATCGCAAGATTCCTTGAAAAAGAATTGTTGTACGGGACACCTGGAAAAGCAGATGGACTTACCGGCGTGACGCAGAAAGTTACCGCTAAATCGGCTACGGAAGTTACATCAGATGAGATTATTGATCTGCAGGAAGCTGTGCCGGACAAATATCAGACGAATGCTTACTTTATCATGAACAAAGCGACAAGAAAAGCGATTAGAAAGCTGAAAGACGGGCAGGGAAACTATCTGCTGAACGAAGACGCAGCTTCCAGATGGGGACACACATTATTCGGCAAAGATGTTTACACATCCGCACAGATGGATACCATGGCGGCAGGAAAGACGGCAATCTACTACGGCGATTACAAGGGTCTGGCTGTGAAAGTTTCTGAGGAAATCAATATTGATGTACTCAGAGAGACGAAAGCACGTCAGCATGTTGTTGAAGTACTTGGATTTGTAGAATTTGACGCAAAAGTACAGAATGCGGAGATGATCGCAGCACTTGTGATGGGCGCAGGAAAATAAGAGGTAGCTTATGAAAGTAAGTGAAGTCGACGAGATGATTTTAGCGGAATACGCCAGGCTGGATGATCCGTCAGATATTGAGCTGAATGAGTTAAAGAGAATGAGGGAGAGCGCGGTGGCAATGATCACCGCGTATACCGGATTAAAAGAAGAAGAACTGGACGAACATGCAGATATCACGCAGGCTTTATTCGTGCTGGTAATGGACATGTTTGACAACAGGAATCTGATGATCGATTATAAATCGACCAATATGAATCCGGCAGTAAAAACGATCTTAAATTTACACTCTGTAAATCTTCTTTAGGAGCAGCATATGAGAACTATGAATATAGGAAAGCTGAATAAACGGATCACATTTTTAGAACTTGGAGAGACAGAAGATAAAATGGGGCAGACCACACAGGGATTAAAAGAAATTAAAACCGTGTGGGCGTCATTTTATCCGATTCGCGGAACAGAGTTTTACGAGGTTCAGAAAATACAGAGCCGGGTATCACATAAGTGTTATATACGGTATCTGGAAGGAATCGACACAAATTGTTATATCAGGTATAACGGAACTGTTTATGCAATAAACAGCGTAATAGATGTGGATTTTGAACACAAAATGTTAGAAATCTACTGCTATGAACGTGTGAATAAGGAGGAGATTCCGGATGAGCAGTGAAATGTCAATGCAGGTGGATGGCTTGGAGGAACTGATAGGTTCATTTGAAGATCTGACACGAAAGTATCCGGATAAAGCCGCAGAGTTACTTGTAAAACAGGCGAAAGAATTAAGAAAAGATGTAGTAAATCAGGTGAAAAATGATACAGATACGGATGGAACTTCGAAAAAATCACTTGCAAAAACGGGATCCTATGGAATAAGCCCGGTACAGGGATATGGAAGTGGCCAGTATGTAGAAATTTCTGCAAAATCGCCCCATTTCCATTTGCTTGAAAACGGGCATATGAATGTGGTTCCAAAGACACGGACGATTAAAGTAAACGGAGAAAAAAGAAAGGTTTCGCTGACAAATGGAGGCAGTGCAGTAGGCTTCACACCTGGATATCATTTCATGGATACGGCATCAAGAAAGAGACAGATTGCAATACCGGAAGGGGTGGAGAAAATGGTTAACCAACTCTTACGGGAGGAGGGATTGATATAACATTAATCGAATTAAAAGAAGGGCTGAATGCACTTTTACAGACCAAATATCCGAAAACAAAATACAAATATTACAGCATGGCCGTCGTAGAAGGATACGACAGGCCATGTTTTTTTACACAAATCAGACCGATTGATGCATCTCCGGTGAATTATAACACCCGCCACCATCAGGTGGTGTTTTACATCACCATTCTGCAAAAACAGGTGGATGAGGAAGAAATGCTTCGGATGATACAGGAAGTCCAGGATCTCTTTGGATTGAATGTAAAAATCGGAAAGAAATCACTGAATGTTACAGATTTTGACTGGCAGTATGCGGGTACAGATAGAAACGTTCCAGAGATATCGATCGGACTGGAATGGCTGGAAAAAATTGTACATGAAATAAATGAACCACTGGTAGAGCAGGTTATCACAGAAAAAGAAATGGAGGAATAGAAGATGGGAATGCCAAGTATTACGATCTCCTTCACGGAGATGGCAACAACAGCAGTACAACGTGGCGACAGAGGAATCATTGCAATGATTTTGAAAGAGACATCATTAGGATTAATTAAGAATCCGATCGTGTGTGCATCTGCAGAGGATGTTCCGACGTCGTTAAAAAAAGAAAATCAGGAACAGATTAATCTTGCGCTGATGGGATATATCAATGCACCGAAAAAAGTGATCGTTTATGTGATTCAGGACAGTGCGGAAGATTATTCGGAAGCGCTTAATTATTTAAAAACCGTTAAATTTGACTACCTTGTAGTACCGACAGTGGAAACGGACGAGCAGACAACAGCTGTCGTGTCATATGTAAAAGCGCAGCGCGCAGCAAATAAACTGATCAAAGCAGTACTTCCAAACACAACTGGTGATAATGAAGGAATCATCAATTATGCAACAGAAGAGGTGATGGTGAACGATAAAAAGTACACCACAGAACAGTACTGCACGAGAATTGCCGGAATTATTGCAGGAACGCCGCTATCAATCTCATGCACATATGCGCCATTGAGTGAGCTGACAGATTGCAAGAGACTCACAAAAGAAGAAATGGATGCAGCAGTTGATGCAGGGAAGTTTATTGTCTGGTGGGACGGCGAGAAAGTAAAGACAGCAAGAGGTGTGAACTCATTAACCACGTTAATGGATAAAAAGAATAAACAGTTTCAGAAAATTAAGGTAGTAGATGTCATGGATATGATCGCAAATGATATCCGGATGACGGCAGAGGACAGCTACATCGGAAAATATCCAAACAAGTACGACAACAAGTGCCTGTTAATTTCTGCTATTAGCAATTATTTTGACAGGTTAATTACGGACGACGTAATCCAGTCCTATGAAATCGGAATTGATGTCAGTGCAAACAGGGCTTACTTAAAAGATAACGGGGAAAATGTAGATTCCATGTCGGATGATGATATTAAGACCGCAAACACCGGATCTTATGTATTTCTGACATGCAAATTATCAATTCTGGACGCAATCGAGGATATTGTGCTTCCAATCGTAATTTAAGAAGGAGAAAGATCATGGATGGATTGAAATACAACTCAGATAAACAGATTAATGGTACTTTTGGAGAATTATGGATTGACGACTACTACATGGCAGAAGTGACGGGTCTTGAGGCAAAAGTGTCCATTGAAAAATCAGAAGTGAAACAGACAGGGAGTCTTGCAAAAGGTTACAAGGTAACCGGCATCGACTGTAAAGGAACTGTGAAATTAAATAAAGTTTCATCATATTTCATTAAGAAAATGAGCGACAATCTGAAAGCTGGAAAATCAACTACCTGCACGATTATTACAAAGCTGGCAGATCCGGCATCAGACGGAATAGAAAGAATCCGTCTGACAGGCTGCACATTCGATGAAATGACAATAGCAAGCTGGGAAGCGAAGAAACTTGGTGAAGAAAGTTACCCGTTTACATTTACAGGATGGGACGTTTTAGACACAATCGATACATTTTAGGAGGAAAAAAGCATGAATTTGGTAGATGAATTATTAAAAGCGGATACAAAAACAGCAGAGGAACTGGAAGCAGGCGTGTTTAAATCGCACCGTCTGGCAAAAATCATTGGAGCAAGTGAGCCGGTGGATGTAAAGATCCGCGAGATCAAGGCGAGAAGAATTAATGATATTGCAGCGTATCAGTATAAAAACGATGGAAAGATTGATATTTCAAAAACATACGACGCCTCTTTAATGGCATGCGTGGAAGGATGCGTGGAACCGAATTTGAAAGATAAGAATCTGCAGGAGCATTTTGAATGCAAGTCAGCGAAAGAACTTGCAGAAAAACTTTTTGCTCTTGAAGCAAAAGACCTTTCGGATGCAATTTCTTCTTTATCCGGAATCCAGAATGAGGAAAACGAGGAAGAAATAAAAAACTGATTGAAACGAACTGGGAGGTGCAATTAATGTACCTCCTTTTTCGTTATCACGACATGAAACCATCAGAGTATTACCGGATGGGTTATGGAGAGAAGCAGGTAATACGAGCATTTATGCACTATGAGGCAGAAAAACGCAAGGAAGAAGCAGATAAAATTGAAGCCATGAGCAATCGGTAAGGAGATATTATGGCAGGGAAAATAGTAGACGTAACGCTCCGACTGATTGACAAAATATCCAGTCCACTGAATGCGGTCAGGGCAAGTTTAAAAGACAGTTCCGGTCAATGGATAAAAGCTGGAAAAGACATTGAAAAAGTGGGAAACAGCATATCTGCAGTCGGAGGAAAACTGACAACTGCAATCACAGTGCCTGTGGTAAGCATGGGTGCGGCAGCAGTTCAAAACTTCGGTAATGTGGATAAAACGCTGAAGCTTGTTGAATCAACGATGGGCGATACAAAATGGGCGACAGGCGATCTGGAAGGTGCATTAAAAAAAGCGGCGGCAAATTCTGTTTTTACAATGGATGAAGCTGCGGATGCGACATTAAATTTTGCAAGGCAGGGATTTGATGCAAAAAAATCAGCGGAGATGTTGGAGCCGGCGTTATCGCTAGCGGCAGGAACAGCAACAGATCTATCGGAAGTCACATCCGGATTAGGAAATACTTTAAAAGTATTTGAGTCGCAGGGATTAACAGCGAGCGACGCGGCAAATATTTTTGCCCAGGCCCAGGCACAGGCAAACACAACGACGTCAGATCTATTTGAAGCAATGAGTGTCGGATCATCCATCTTTAAAACAGTAGGCTGGTCTATGCAGGACCTGGCGGCAGTTACGGATGTATTTGGAGATAACTTTATTTCAGGATCAGAAGGCGCAACCGCTATGAAAACCGGACTTGCACGATTGGTATCACCGGCCAAAGATGGCGCGGCGTGGATTGAAAAGTTAAGTCTAAACGTTACAAACGCGGATGGAACCATGAAAAGCATGGTAGAAGTGCAAGGACAGTTACATGATGCATTTGCGGGGTTAACGCAGGAACAACAGATGCAGGCAGCATCAGCAATTTTTGGCAAGAATCAGATGGGAAAATGGCTTACTTTGATCAACACAGCTCCGGAGACAGTACAAAATTACAGGAACTCGCTGGATGATCTAGACGGTACAGCAAACGGAATGGCGGACTCGCTATTAAGCGGTGTTGGAGGCTCGATTGAAAAGTTGAAATCCACGTTTGACGTATTCACATACAGCATAGGAAGCAACCTAGCGGGGCCAGCACAAAAGGGAATTGATAAGATCACAGGAATGATTGATGCGTTTAACAACCTGGATGAAGCTGCACAGAAGAATATTATGAAATATGCTGGGATTGCAGCCGCGATTGGGCCGACGATCTTGGTATTTGGTAAAACAGTTTCGACGATCGGGAAAGTAGTGACGGCGGTCGGGAAAGTTGGAAAGGCATTCAAAACGTTTGGCACAATCGCAGGAATTATCACTTCTCCGGTCGGAATTGTGATCACTGTACTTGCAGGACTGGTGGTTGCCGGGGTACTGGTATATAAAAATTGGAATAAAATAAAAGCAACAGCCACAAAGGTGTTTGGATATGTTCAGAAAATCATGCGGGCATGTGGAGTTTCAGGTGATAGTTTGAAAGAAAAACTAACTCCGATTGGAGAAAAGTTTACACAAATTGGAGAACATGCAAAAGCATTATGGGTGACAATTCAGCCCGTAATGATGAAAATTGGAGAAATTGCAAAACTGGTATTCAAAGGCGTTTTAGGAGGAGCGATTGGAAGTGCTATCGGATTTTTAAAATCTTTACTAAATTCTGCGACAGACATTTTTGGCGGATTATTAAAAATGTTTGACGGAATAATTGTTTTTCTAAACGGAGTGTTCACAGGAAATTGGAAACAGGCATTTGAAGGGCTGAAAAATATTTTTTCCGGAGCATTTCAGGCACTGGCAGGACTATGCAAAGCACCGATGAATGCAGTGATCAGCATTATAAATGGAGCGATTGCAGGCATTAATAGCATGGGAATCACGATCCCTGACTGGGTTCCGGGGCTTGGAGGAAAAGATTTTCATGTTAATATACCGACCATTCCAATGTTGTATTCAGGTACAAACGATTGGAAGGGTGGTCCGGCAATGATTCATGACCGCGGAGCGGAGATCGTGGATCTTCCGAGCGGGACGAGAGTGTACCCACATGACAAGTCGCTGAGAAAAGCATATCAGGACGGAGCAGCATCAAAGGGGAGATATGGTGTTGTGGTTGAAAAGATTGCCGACACAATAGTGTTTAAAAAAGAAGAGGACATGGACAAATTTATTGATAAATTTGCAAAAAAACTGGAAGAAATCCAGAACAACGGCGGAGGAAATGACGATGGATATATACCTGAACTGGGATAATGAAAAAAAATCAATTTTGTTTCCGGTAAACCCTGAGTCATTTGAAATTTCCGGATCACAAAACAATCAGTCGTTATACATTCACAACCTTGGAGAAATTAACTTGAAGGGGAAAAGAGGACTCTACAGTATTACATTGGAGTCCTTTTTTCCTTCGAAAAAATATAATTTTAGACACGGAAAATACCATGATCCATATAATTTTTATTGTAAAAAATTGAAAAATTTATATGAAAAAAACACAACAGTACATCTGATTATCACAGAAACAGATGTTAACATGTTTTGCACGATCGAATCATTTGTTCATGGAGAAAATGACGGATCAGGAGACGTCAAATACACACTTACACTGAAAGAATACAGAGAGGTTGTGGCAGCAAAACGCATTAGCACAAAAAAGAAAGGGTCTACACACACATGGAAAAAGGGCGACACTTGGCCCAAGGTGGTAAAAAAGTATCTTGGTTCATCAAAAACGTGGAAAACTGTTAGAAAAAATAATATTGCAGTGGTGAATAAGGCAAAAAGAAAAAATTTTAAGAAAAAGGAGACTGTTGCCTTGATCGGATATAAGGTGGTGGTTAAGTGATAAAACTTTACTGGAATAAGGTACAGCTTAATTTTGAAAAGGTGGAATGGAGCGGTACTGACACACAGGCATCACGTCAGATTACATTCTCTATTCCGGTAAATCCATATGACAAAGGATTTAAAAATGCCTCAATAAAACTTGGAGACATAGTGACACTATATTCAGATAAAGAAAAATTGTTTATTGGTGTGATCACAAGCAGAGAAAAAAGTGCTGCGATCGGTACTGCGTCCTATACGGCAAAGGATTTTATGCATTATCTGCTGAGATCAAGCACGTCAAGAAAGTTCGTTAACAAAACACCGGAGCAGATTACAAAACAGATTTGCACAGAGGCGGGAATTAAATGCAGCGATTTGGCGAAAACGGGCGTAAATATTCCGAAATTGATATTTGAAGATCAAAATCTTTATGGAATAATTCTGAAAGCATATAGAAAAGCTGTTGGAAAAACAAAGAAAAAATATATACTGACGATGGATGGTAAGAAATTATCTGTAATCGTGAAAGGGAAAGACTCAAAAGTGACACTGGATCAGGGAAAAGATATCACGGATGCGAGTTATTCAGATACCACGGATAATATGGTAAACCTGGTCAAAATTTACAATGAAAGCATGCAGCAGGTAGGAAAAGTTGAAAAGAAAAAGCTGACACAGAAATATGGCATTTATCAGTCAACATATACGAAGGAAGATGGCGTGAACGCAAAGAAAGAGGCGGAAGCGCTTATGGTCGGAATCACAAAAGAGGCGTCTGTTGAGGCGATTGGAAATATCAGAGCGGTTTCCGGGAGAAGCATTGTTATTTATGACAAGGCAACAGGACTGAACGGGAAATTTTATATCACAAGTGATACACATACATTTGAAAACGGTGTACATACCATGCAGTTAGAACTTGTATGGCAGAATATTATGGAAAGCGGTGCAGATGAATCAGCGGATAGCTCAGAGAAAAAATCCACGGATACTTCCACAGGAAGTTCCAACAATAGAAAAACAAAGGCATCTACGGAGGATAATAAGAAAACTTACGATGAAGGCGCAGTTGCTTATTATCTTGAAAACGGGACTGTTTTTCATTCAAACCCTGCATGTGCATCACTAAAGGGTGCGACACCTTTAAAGACAACTGTCAGTGGTGTGTTAAAGATTCTTAATAAAAAAGGTAAAAATAAGGGAAAACCAAAGTATAGAAAATGCACAAAGTGTTGGAGATAGGCCATGAATGGATATGAGAAGCTTTTGAAAATAATGCAGGAAGAGGGGATGAAAAATAATCCGGCGAAGATCGTGATAGGTATTATGAAATCACCCACGGAATGCGAGGTAGCAAAAAACATTCTGGATCAGGATGATTTTTATGTGGCAGAACATCTAAGCATGAAAAAGAACGTGAATGTTGTTGAGAATGATCAAGAGAAACAGGTTGAAAAAATACAAAGTCTTTTAAAAGCGGGTGATATGGTGGCTGTTTACAGATTATCAGATGAAAAATATCTGATCCTCGATAAGGTGGTGAATGTAGATGTTTCCATTTGATTTGGATGATGATGAAATTGATGTTGAGCAGCGGGAGGAAAAAGAACCGAGAGATTATGAAATAGATTTTAAAACCGGAAAGTTAACGGGGAAAATCATAACAGGCAAAAAAGCGATTGAGCAGTGGATAATAATTGTCTTAAGCACAGATCGATATTTTTATACACAATATTCATGGGACCACGGATCGGAGCTTAATACATTAATCGGACAAAATGCAAAGCAGGATTATGTAGAAAGCGAGGTCAAAAGGATGATAGAGGATGCGCTATCAGTGAATGAAAATATAACAGGAATAGAGAATCTTGACTGTACAATCGAGGGAGATAAACTGATGGCCTCATTTACAGCACAGACAGTATACGGGGAGGTGGATATAAATGTTTGACGACAGGACATACAACAACATCTTGGATGAGATGCTGGATGAATTCGGACAGGATGTTGACACTGGCGAGGCGTCTCTGGCATTTAATGCCTGCGATAAAATTGCGGAAAAGCTGGAAGAGACTTACGGTGACATGGATGCGATTAATAGAAACATGTCTCCGGATACGATGGATCTTGATCACCTGATTCAGTATGGAGAATTACAGAGAGGTGTCAGTTATAATTATGCGACTGCTCCGGTTGTAAAAGGAGAGTTCCAACAGGAGATTGAAATAGGGCAGCAGTTTATCTGTAATGATTTCACATATACAGTATCAGAATTGATAGATGGATTTGCTTATAAACTGACCTGTGATACAGAGGGAGTGGAAGCAAACACAAACACGGGCGAGCTTGTGCCGGCAGATTATGTTGACGATTACAAGGGCGGAAAAATAACGGAAATTCTGAGAAGCGGGATGAACGATGAGGATGAAGAGGTATATAGAGAAAAGGTGATTGAAACCTTTTACAGTAAGGCCTTTGGCGGAAATATTGCGGATTATCGGGAAAAAGTGGATGAACTGGACGGAGTCGGAGGGTGCAAGCCAAAACGTAGGGACAGAACAAGTTCATGGATTTATATAACCATTATAGGAAGTGATTTTGGTGTACCGTCGCAGGAAATTGTAAAAAGGGTTCAGGATGCCGTTGATCCGGAGCAGTCACACGGGGAAGGTGATGGAATTGCAAATATATGCCATAATGTTTTAATTCAGGCGGTTGAAGCGGTTCCAGTCAGTGTATCTGTGAAGGTCGTATGGGATTCCGGATATTCTACAGACACATCAAAAAGCAAGATCGAAGCAGCAATACAGGAATACCTTTCGACCATTCGGAAAAGCTGGGAAAGTTCAAAAATGAATAACCAGTATATTAGAATCAGCCAGGTGGAGGCACGGATATTAAGTGTAGAGGGAGTGATTGATGTAATTGAAACAAAGCTGAATGATAAAGAAGAGAATGTGACACTTGCTTATACACAAATCCCAACGTTTGGGGGTGTTGCGATTGTTTGATGCACCACAGATATTCATGCAGATTCCAGATATAAAGCAGCTTTACGAGATCAATGACGGGCAGGAAAGGGATCTTGATACAGCAGTGGAAGAACTGGAAAACAACCTTTTTTTTGAAACGATGGGTGAAGAAAATGTGAAAAAGTGGGAAGCATTGCTGCAGATCATGGTACCGGACAGTGATACACTGGATGATCGGCGATTAAGGGTTAAAGCAAAAACACTGGAAAAAATGCCGTATACATATAGAACGCTGGTAAGGAGACTGGAAACACTGTGTCCGGATGGATATAAAATTGAAACATTTGACGAAGAAAACGGACCGTATATGAATATAAAGGTTGCACTTAAGTCGAAAAGGATGATCGATGCAGTACAGGAGCTGTTAGAGGAATGTTTGCCGCTCAACGTGTCAATAAATGTGATGATCATGTATAACACTTATGAAGTACTTGAAGGATTTACATATGAAGAATTAGAAAAGTTCACTTATGAACAGCTGAGAGAGGAGGTACTTGTATGAAGCAGACAGAAAATTACGGATTTGAAAAGCCTGACATAAAGGAATTTTTTAAACTTGAGACTTGGAAAAACAACATGGATAAGATCGACGAGACGATAAAAAAAAGAGAGACAGAACAGAAGATAACAAATGAGGAGATAAAGAAAATAAAAAACGTGCAGTTTACACAGGCGGATGAGAGAAAGAATATTGAAAGTAAAGAGACATTACCGGTGCTGTTCGGGAAAATTGCCAAGTGGTTTGCAGATCTGAAAACAGTAGCCTTTAGCGGTAATTATAATGATTTGAGTAATAAGCCGACCATACCAGCCGTCGTAAATAATAACACTACCACGGAAGCAGGGTACGCACTTGATGCAAGACAGGCAAATCCGAATGTGGATGGCAGTTTGGCGAAACAGGTAAGTACGTTAAACAGCGGTTTAAAGAAATATTATACACAGACAGAGGTTGATAATATTATTGAAAAAAACAAGGTGAAATCCATTGTTATAGAGTTCAAAGGCATTACTACCAATGAAAATAAAGCATTTTTCCCTAAATATACCTATTGGGGATATGTCGGCGGAAAAACCACTGAAATTGATAATTTAATAGCACAGGGACACACAATTCTTGGCGGTTTTATCTGCGGCGGTCCACATAACGATGCCTCCATTGCTGGCAATGTTTCAGATAACATAGGTGTTATAGTCGGTTCAGCAACTTATTATAACGTCCCGTATTCATTTTACGTTTTTTCACAAGCTTATCAGACAATAAGGATTAAGGTCTGCGTTTTATATATTTAATATTTATTTTTTAGGTAACTGCGTAAGTTTTAATTCAATATCACCGACTTTTTTCCAGAGATTTTGAACTGCAAATGTGATGATGGAAATAAACTCCTCATAGCGCAGGGAATAGATGTACTCCGGATCACCATTTTTATTTAAAACAGGTTCTTCAACCTCTTCACCGTTTTCATTTAAAGTGCATTTAACTTTTATGTCTTTACAGAATCCGGCGAAATCCAGTGCAGTGAGTCCACATTGTATCATTGCATTTTCTACATCATGTGCAATAAAGCCAATATGGGTTCTACCGGATTCTCCATTAATGAATTGAAATGATACCGGAATTAACTGTAAAAAGAGATTTAAGTACCGATCATCCAGTTCCTTAATATCTTTTTTACAATTTCTATCAGACGTTGAGATTGTTGCGGCAAAAAGCTGTTTTACGAAAAATAATAAGAAAGAAGGAATTTTTATGAAATTAAAAACCACAAAAAACATTTTAACCATCAACAATATTAATCATGTGGATGGAAAACTGAATATTGAATTTGCAGATAACAAAACCTGCGAAGAACTGCAGGAAGCTTTTTCAGATAAAGAAGAACTTACAGTGTTAAAGGTTTATACTGATGAGGACATGTTGACATCAGTGATTCCGGGGTATGTAGTCTTAGAACAGGTTATTCTGAGGGAAGATGTGAAAATCGTTGTCCTGGAAAAAGAAGTTAATGACATCGAGCAGAGGATCACTGCTGTATCTGAGAGTTTAGCCGAGAATGTAGAAAAAACAGTCGAGAATGCAGACAGTATCGAAAAGCAGAGGGCAGATATTGACTATATGGCTATGCAGATGGAGGTAAGCTTAGATGAGTAAGAATTATGAAAAAGTAAAAAATTACTATGACAAAGGACTGTGGAATGAGAACCGTGTACATAATGCTGTAGGTAAGTGGATCACGCCGGAGGAATATGAACAGATCACAGGAAAAGCGTATGCAGAAGAGAAGGATACCTGATGAGGCAGACAGAAAATTACGGATTTAATATCCCGGAAGAAAATGAGTTCTATGATGAAGAACTGAAAAATGGAAATTGGAAAAAGTTAGATGTTGTATTAAAAGAAATCAGTGATAAGTTGGACTCAGTAAAGACAACAGAATAAAAATAAGAGCTTAAGAGCCGAATGTGTAAGAAAAACTTACATGTCCGGCTCTTTTGCATAAAGTCTACGGGCAGAAAGAGAGGAAAAAAGAAAATGAAAGAATTTGACAAAGTAAACGTGATTTATGGAGTAATTGCCACGATGGGGGTGGCACTGTTTGGGAAGTACTGGTTCCTGTTTTTTGGATTTCTGGTATTAAATGCGGTTGATTACATTACCGGATACTGCAAGGCGAAGTTCTACAAAAAGAACGAGTCCAGTGCGATCGGTGCAAAAGGAATCTTAAAAAAAGTGTGGTACTGGATTGTGATTGGTATGGCATTTTTTGTTTCGATGAGTTTTGTACATATGGGGGAGATCATCGGCATTAATCTTTCGTTTGTGCAACTCTTCGGATGGTTCACGCTGGCAACATATTTGATTAATGAGGTTCGCAGCATTTTGGAAAATCTGGTTGAAATGAATGTAAGGGTACCGGCGTTTTTGATTGCCGGACTCGATGTGACACAGAAATTGCTTGACACCAAAACAGAGATTAAGGAAAGCGAGGAATAATTATGGCAAATAGAAGAATCGGACAGGCTGGTCTTGCACTTATTAAACAGTTTGAAGGCTGCCGGCTGATAGCCTATCAGTGTTCTGCAGGTGTGTGGACCATTGGATACGGTCATACAGTGGGCGTATACAAAGGGATGAAGATCACACAGAAAAAGGCGGAAGCCTATCTGTTGCAGGACGTGGCGAAGTTTGAAAAGTATATTAATAATCCGTCCTATGTCCCGTTTACGGCTCAGCTTAATCAGAATCAGTTTGATGCACTGGTCAGCTTTGCTTTCAACTTGGGACAGGGCAATGTGAAAAAGCTGTGTACAGGCAGAGTAATGAATCAGATCCCGTCTGCAATGCAGCAGTACTGTAAGGCTGCTGGTAAAACATTACCGGGATTACAGCGGAGAAGAAAAGCAGAAGCAGCTCTTTATAATAAAAAAGTAGAGAATTGCACCGGTGCAACCAAGACGGAATATAAAGCTGGGAACTGGTACCGTGTGCAAGAAGCGGTTCCGGTCTGCAACGGTTATTACGGCGAGCATGGCAAGTACATTTACTTATCAAACCAGATTAAGACATCCTGTGACAACAAAAATGGTATCGGATACCTGAGAAAAGGTGCCGATATTAAGCCGGTAGAGGTTAGAAAGTTCGATGATGGATCCGTGTGGTTCAAGCTGGATGCCACGATGGCATGCTTGGTCGCTGGAATTAATGGAAAAGTTTATATTGGATAAAGGAAAAAGCCCGCATGGAGAAATCTGTGCGGGCTTATTTTATTTTCACATGTTTTCTGTTAATACGAAAAAATATTAATGAATTAATACGAAAAAGTATTGACATTAATACGAAAAAGTATTATTATAATATCAACGAAAGGAAAACAGGAGGGAACGGAAATGAAAAGATACAATTTATCGACAATCATGAAAAAAGCACATGAAATCAAAGAAGAAAACAAACTGAATGTTTGGGCTGAGTGTTTAAAGATGGCATGGAGAATTGCAAAAGTAAGTTCTTCGCTTGATAAATATAATGAAGAGTTCCTTCCAACAAGAAAACAAGTCGGAGTTCTCTACAGAACTTTCAAAGAAGGAAAGTTAACGGTCGACTCTGAAAGAATCAGCGAGATCTATGATGAGCTCAAAGAGTTCGAAATGAACAAAATGAACTACGGATTTGCATATGCGCAGAAAAACGCAGGTGGACTTCTTTTTATCAGCCGCGCAATTAACGCGGTCTTCGATAAAAATTACGAGGCCGCAAGCATCATTCTTGCATAATGAGTAGAAAGGAGAAAATATGAAAAAGTCAAAAAAAATGGAAATAACACTGGAATACTTAGAAGAAAGAAGAGACGCGATGCGACGCGATATAGAAAAGATTAATAAAATGGAAGAACCTCTTTCAGAAAGAAATGAAGGGAGGAGAGAGAGACTGTATAAAGAAGTGGAAATCTACGATCATGTAATCTCATTTACAGAGATGGAATTAAGTTTACAGAGGATAAAGGAAGAAGATGAGGGCTGGACATGGGAGAAAGAGGCAGAAGCGGACGCAAGAGCACATGCGGAAACAACGATTGAAATAGAAGAAGGAAAAGAGATACCACTAACAGAATGGGCGCGGATTAATAAAGTTGACCCGGCAAATGCGAGACAGCGCGCGCAACGTGGTACTTTGCCAGCACATAAGATCGGAAACACTTGGATGATCAGGGAAAATGTGAAAAATATAGACAGGAGATACGTGTGAGAAAAGTAGATTTAAAAGGAATTGAAATTGGACGCCTCAAAGTCATTGAGGAAGCCGGGAAAGATAAAAACGGGCGTACATTATGGCGGTGCACCTGCGCGTGCGGAGAAGAGTGCTTTTATATCACATCCAAGCTCACAGGTGGACACGCACAGTCGTGTGGATGTCTCCAGCGTGAAAGCGCAGTAGAGTTAATCAACACAGCTCGAAATAAACTTTTGCATGAAAACGGTAGTTGCTTAAACTCTTACAATGCACCGGATAAAAAGAATAATTCCTCTGGTATAAAGGGCGTTTATTATTATAAAAAATCTAATAAATGGTGCGCACAGATCCGCTACGCTGGAAAAAATTATAATCTTGGACTTTATAAAGACAAGAAGGATGCGGCAGCAGTAAGAAAAACCGCAGAAAACTTTATAAGGGAGAATTATGCCACACCCGACAAAATAGAATTGTACTTTAAAAGAAAATGTTATAAAGTGCCATAGATGCGTTTATTGTGATATAAAATATCCGTGTTGCATTTCGTGTTGCACATAGAAAAAAATATGTTGTATTTTAATATATTTTACGATACAAAAGTATTATATAAAAATAGAGAAAACCCGGTAAAAACAGCACACTAGCGTTTTTACCGGGCCTCTTCGGAAAAGCAGACAACGGGAATCGAACCCGCCTCCTCAGCTTGGGAAGCTGATATACTACCGATGTACTATGTCTGCCCGTAATGAAATAACTACTAATTATTATAGCAAAACGAAAAAAGATTGCAACCGTTTTTTTGACGGTGTAAACTGAGAGAGAGAAACATTGGAGGAAACGATAACGATATGAAATATCCAGAATTTTTACCGGAAAACGGAACGATCGGTTTTGTGGCACCATCTTTTGGCTGCAGTATAGAGCCGTACCATACAGCATTTTTAAATGCACAGAAGAAATTTACCGGACTGGGACATAGATTAGAACTTGGACCAAACTGTTATGCGTCGGAAGGAATCGGCATCAGCAACACTCCGGAAGCATGCGGGGCGGAGCTGACAGAATATTATTGCAGCGATAAAAATGACATACTGATCTCCTGTGGCGGCGGTGAACTGATGTGTGAAATCTTAGACAAAGTAGATTTTGACAGGATCAGGGTGACAAAACCAAAGTGGTATATGGGATTTTCCGATAATACTAATATGACATTCCTGCTTGCCACGCTGTGCGATACAGCATCTATATATGGACCATGTGCGGCGGCATTCGGCATGGAACCGTGGCATGAGAGCCTTTGGGATGCCTATCATCTTCTGCGTGGAGAAAAAAGCAGTATAGAGGGCTATGCACTGTGGGAAAAAGAAGGAAAAAAAGACGAGGAACATCCGCTTGAACCATACAATGTGACAGAAGAGAAAAAACTTATGGTATGTCTGCCTGAAAAACAGAAAAATAATGTGCAGTACAAACCATTGGTGCAGCCGGCAGAGGAATTACAGGAAGAAATCACCATGCAGGGAAGACTGCTTGGCGGCTGCATGGATTGTCTGGTCAACCTGCTTGGAACAGAATTTGATAAAGTACAGGAATTTACAGAGAAGTATCAGGATGACGGAATCATCTGGTTTTTAGAGTCCTGTGATCTGAATGTGATGTCTATCCGCAGGGCGGTCTGGCAGATGAAACATGCCGGATGGTTTTCGCATGTAAAAGGTTTTTTGATTGGAAGACCGGCGGTGTTCGGACAGGAAATGATGGGATTAGACCAGTACCATGCGGTTACAGACCTGCTTGCCGGGTATCAGGTACCGGTCATTATGGATGCGGATATCGGACATATCCCACCGATGATGCCGCTTGTCTGCGGAAGTTATGCGGACATCAGTGTCAGTGGAAATGCGTTGAAAGTAAATATGCAGTGGAAATAGATTTCCCCCAAATTATAAAATGACATTCACATTGCTGCCGATTCCGGTGTTGAGCAGTGTGTTTAAATCAGCAGTTACCGGTGTAACAGATGCGATATTAAGTGCATTCACAGCGGTAGAACCGGTATCAGCAGAATCGGTTTTGCCGGTGGTGCTGTCGGAAACAGACGGGGATGTCTGTTTATTTGCATTGCGCTTTGCCAGTGCATCATTGTATTCGATCTGTGTCAGAATATTGCTTCTGTTTTCAAGACGTCTGGCATAGGAATTGACACGCTGCATGTACTCTGAATCTGAAGAAAACAGAGACTCAAATTTTGAAATATCCGCGGAACCAAAAAGAGAACTGCGCGATTCGAGCGTGCCGTTGCCTTTTACGGTAATACCGATCTTGTCAAGCTGGCTTTCATACTCTGCAGTCAGATTCTTCAGATTTTTCTGGGTGTTTTTGACGGTACGGTCGTCTGATGCACCGGATGAGTTTATCATATTATTGTAGGTGCTGATGAACGCTGAAACACTGTTTTTGATATTTATTTCATTATCGTCATCATATGTAAATGAGCCAAGGGAACGTATCGCACGGCGCAGCGCATGCGAATCGGCACCCGTGAGGGTGGAATTGGTCAGATTACTGCGTGATGTGGTGGTACGTGCATCCGCATTTGATGCATAAAAACGGCGCATATAATAGGATGTACCAAGTGTGGTTCCGGCTCCGACATAAGCGGTATTGGCCATAAGAAAGACCTCCTTAAAAATCATCTGTTATATGTTTCGGTCGAAAAGCGTAGATAATTAACCATGGCATTGAAAATTTATTTGCGTTATACTACTATAGAAACAGCAGAAATATTACGACAGGAGGGAGAAGATTATGGAGATAATAGTTTGGTTGGCATTGATCATTTTCTTTGTGGTATTGGAGATCGCTACCGTTGGTCTGACATCAATCTGGCTGGCAGGAGGAAGTCTTGCAGGACTGATTTGTGCGGCATTTGGAATGGGAATCACGGGACAGATCATCGTGTTTGCAGCAGTGTCATTTGTACTGCTTTATTTTACAAGACCCTGGGCTCTGAAATATTTAAAACCGCATCTGGTTAAGACAAATTATGAGGAAGCAGTTGGAAAAAATGTCTGTGTCACAGAGCAGATTGATAATGTCAGGGGAACCGGAACCGCGGTTATGAATGGTCTGGAATGGACAGCCCGCTCGGTGGATGATGAAAAGACCTTCGAGCCGGGGATGATTGTGATGGTAAAGGAAATCAAGGGTGTCACTCTTTATGTGACGGAGAGCAGTGATATGCCTCAGATGAATGGAGATAAATAGAAATGAAACTTGGAATGGTATTTGAAGGCGGGGCAAACCGCACGGTTTTTTCCTGTGGAGTAATGGATAAATTTCTGGAAGAAAATATCATGCCGGATTATTACATCGGTGTTTCCGCTGGAATGGCATATGGATTGTCGTATCTTTCCGGGCAGAAAGGACGTAATCTGGAACTGATGGAAAAATATATGGCGGATAAGCGCTATATGGGTATGCGCCATCTGCTAAACCGCAAAGAACATGCGTATTACAATACGAAGTTTGTGTTTGAAGAAGTACCGAATGAGCTTCTTCCGCTTGATTATGATGCTCTGGCACGTTTTCCGGGAGAGATTGAAGCGGCAGTCACAAATATTCACACAGGAAAAGCAGAATACATGGAAGTCCCGCGTGGGAAAGAGATGAAGGATCTGCTGATCGCAACCTGTTCACTGCCGATTCTTTTTCAGCCGGTAAAGATCGGCAGACATTATTATCTGGACGGCGGACTTGCAGATTCGGTTCCTTATGAACATGCTATGGAAATGGGCTGTGAAAAACTGGTTGTTGTTCTGACAAGGGAACGCGGCTATGTAAAGACACAGGAAAAGGCGGCAGGCGTTATGAACCGTCTTTATCAGCGATATCCGAAGATCGTGGAGGATATGAAACTTCGCGCGGAGCGCTACAATGTTTCCATGGAAAAACTGATGCAGTTAGAGAAAGAGGAAAAAGTATTTGTGATCGCACCGGAGTCGACCTATGGAGTTGGCAGGACGGAGACGGATACCATAAAATTGCGCAGGCTTTATGATGAAGGTTATCGTATTGCCACAGAACAGACAGACGCCCTTCGCGCCTATTTGAATAAATAATGCAAAGGAGAAAAAAGATGAACATTGTATTTCTGGATGCAAAAACTATCGGGGAAGACATTGATCTCTCCGGGTACGACAAACTTGGAACAGTTATAAAATATGGATTTTCCACAACGGAAGAGGCAAGAGAGCGCACCAAAGATGCCGATGTGGTGATCGTAAATAAAGTACAGATCAATGAGACATCGATCTGTGAGGCAGAGCACTTAAAACTGGTCTGCGTGACTGCAACCGGAACGAACAATCTGGACAAAGCATATCTGGATGCACATGGCATTGCCTGGAGAAATGTTGCCGGATATTCCACGGAGACGGTGGCACAGCACACATTTGCCCTGTTATTCTATCTCTGGGAAAAATTAAGATACTATGATGACTATGTCAAATCAGAAAAATACGTTGGAGATATCACATTTACCCATTTTGATAATGTATTCCATGATCTGAATGGTAAGACATGGGGAATTATTGGGCTTGGAGCGATCGGACGAAGAGTTGCGGACATTGCCAAAATGTTTGGCTGCCATGTGATCTACTATTCTACAACAGGGAAAAATAACCAGCCGGGTTATGAGCGTGTGGAGTTTGATGAGCTGCTTGCAAAATCAGACATCGTGTCCGTACATGCGCCGCTGACAGAGCAGACAGAAGGGCTGATGAATGCAGAGGCATTTTCTAAAATGAAACCGTCTGCCATCTTTTTAAACCTCGGCAGAGGACCGATCGTTGTGGAAAGAGATCTTGCAGATGCGTTGGAAAATAAAACGATCGCAGGAGCCGGACTTGACGTACTTACCGTAGAACCGATGAGTGCAGAAAATCCATTGAAACGGATCAAGGACAGCGACCGTCTGATCATCACCCCTCATATTGCGTGGGCAAGCCTTGAGGCGCGCACCAGACTGATGAAAATCATTGAGGGACAGATCCGTGACTTCTTTGGCGGAAGTGATAAATAAACACTAGAAGGTACACTTTGCAAACAGCCTATTAGCCTGTTATCAGAAGTAATATACAAAAACAAAATACAGAAATAAAAATACCGCGCAGATTTGCGCGGTATTTTTATTTGAGGTGAGCTGCCTTTTGTCACATGGATCTTCATAGAAAATTGTAGAGTCGTTACTTCAGGCAATCAGCTCGGAATCGTAGCACTCAACCCGCTGTGAAACGAAAGATTTCCATATTCCTGCAAAAAATCCTGTATAGCAGCGTCCTGCCTTGCTGAATCAGCACCTGCATGAAGTGCAGCATACAGCGAATGGATCCGGGACAGGTACAGCTCTTTGGATTTATCATACAGTTCAAAGAAACTCTCATTGGAAGTAATGGAAGAATCCCATGGATTTTTCCACAGTGCATGTCTTAAATTAAATGGATCCGTGCGGAAAAACAAGGTATCACTCGGGATCAGTGGTGAAAACAGCGGATATCCGAGACAGATCCGCTCCGTCAGCCGGACAATGGCCTTTTTCTTTCCGGAATCATCGTGCATCAGCCAGAGACCAAGCTGCATGGAAAAAATAGCAAGGTACATGGTATATTTGCGGAATTTGACATCCGGAAAGGCATAGCGGTAGGCATAATAGAGCATACTTGCAATAACATGTTTCTGGCGGTGTGTCAGCCGGATCGTGTCCTCGGTATGGAAATTGCAGGGCTGGCGGTGCAGCTTTAAATCGAGCAGTGCGGTATCGATATCTGTTTCCAGATAGGCATGTCTTGAAAAATAGGCTTTTTCCTTTTTATCCTTATAGTGTGTCATGGCATAAATATACGGATGACATATTGTATCCAAGGTATAGTGCCCGAGAAAACCAATCAGGTAGGCTTCTGCAATGTTAAGATCCGTGCGGGAGGAAAACTGGTTACGGCTTTCAATCAGACCCTGGAAAAAGGCACTGGTCTCGCGGACATGGGCAAGAGCACCGATATTGTGACCTTCTAACACATAGGAAGGAAGATAATAAAAGAAAATATCCGGTCCCTGAAGTCCGAGACCGTAGGCAGCGCGATTATAATAAAGATTCTTTTTTAAAGAATTATTTTTCAGGTTATGATAAACCTCTCTTCCGAATATATAATGGGTAACATATCCAGGCATGATTAAAAATCTCCTTTCCATGAAATGAACCATCGTTATTATAACCAGTTTGGAAAGAACTGTTAAGCATGGCAGTTAAGATTTAAGAAAAAAGTAATAATCGCTGATTGACAAAGTTTATTGGAATGATATAATACAACATAGTTATCAATACTACATGATGACACATGAATGCTATGCAAATATTGTCTGATGTAGTCGGAAAATAGACAAAAAAGCAAATTTGTATATTAGATGGCTACATTAAAAAGTCATTGCATATTTAAAAAAGAGTGCAATTTTTTTATACTTGCTTCTAGTAAAAGAATGTGAAAAAAATAACGGAGGTCGGAGTTATGGCAAATTTAGCACTGACAGTAGAGAGAAAAGCATTCAGCGTCGCAATCGATGCTGCACTGAAAAGTCTGAACAAGGATCGTGAGAAAGGATTGTTACAGATCGTAGATCTTACAGAGAAATTTATGGGAGATAACTTCCGTAAAGAAGCTTATGATGGTGTAAGAAAAATGATCCAGAATCCGGATCACAAATGGATGCGCTATGTCAATCGTCTGTTGGATGAGACAGATCCGCATGTTGCAAAAATGACCGCATTAAACCTTGGTTTTCAGGCTGCATTTTATGGAACAAAGACCATCCGTAAAATGAGAGAGGTTCATGACTGTAATATCCCGTGGCTGATCTTAATGGATCCGACAAGTGCATGTAACCTTCACTGTACCGGATGCTGGGCAGCTGAGTACGGTAATAAATTAAATCTTTCCTTTGATGAGCTTGACAGCATCGTAACACAGGGAAAAGAACTTGGTATTTATTTTTACATGATGACCGGTGGAGAGCCTCTGGTTCGTAAAGCGGACATCATCAAACTCTGTGAGAAACACAATGACTGTGCATTCCACTGCTATACAAATGGTACACTCGTAGATCAGAAACTCTGCGATGATATGAAACGTGTCGGCAACCTTTCCTTATCCATCAGCCTTGAGGGATTTGAGGATGCGAATGATTTCCGCCGTGGAGAGGGCGTATATGATAAAGTTCTTCATGCAATGGACCTTTTACATGAGAACGGATTGATTTTCGGAAACAGTGTATGCTATACTAGCAAAAACATGGATGCTGTTACATCTGACGAATTTTTTGATCTTCTGATCGAGCATGGAAGCCGTTTTGCATGGTATTTCCATCTGATGCCGGTAGGTATGAAAGCTGCTCCGGATCTGATGCCGACCAAAGAACAGCGTGAATATATCTATCACAGAATCCGTGAGGTTCGTGCGATGGAAGGTGGAAAAGAAATCTTTGTTATGGATTTCCAGAATGATGGTGAGTTCGTAGGCGGATGTATTGCAGGAGGAAGAAACTACTGCCATATCAACCCGAAGGGTGACGTGGAGCCATGTGTATTCATTCATTATTCCGGTGCAAATATCCGTGAAAAATCACTGTTAGAGTGTTTGAAACAGCCATTATTCATGGCATACAGAGATAACCAGCCATTCAACGACAACATGCTGCGCCCATGTCCGATGCTTGAGAATCCTGAGATCTTACAGCGTATGGTACATGAAACAGGTGCGCACTCCACAGATGTTGAGGAGGCAGAGCCGGTAGAACATTTATGTGGAAAATGTGAGGCATATGCATGTGAATGGAAAGAAACTGCAGACAGACTCTGGAAGGAGCATCCATACAAACAAAAAGGCTACACCAACTTCAAAAAGAAATAAGGGGCGATTGTTATCAGTAAAGTACAGAAGCAGCTTTTAAAATGGGGACTGGTACTGGCGGTCATCGGGATCATTGTATATACATTCCGCGATTCGGCAGGACCGATTTTAGAACAGCTTACGAAAACATCACCGGCCGTTGTCATTGGCATTTGCCTGATGGCAGCGGTATATCAGATCATAGAAGGCATAATCACGACCGTGCTCGCAAAGCAGTATCGGTCGTCTTTTGCATGTAAAAATGGTATTACGAATGCGTTTTTATGCTCTTTTTACCGGGTGGCGACACTGGGGAGCGGTTCCGGTGTTGCGGCGATCATTTATCTGGGGGAGCAGGGAATCGAATACGGCGGTGGATTTGGGCTGTATATGATACAGTATGCACTCCATAAAATGAGCATAGCGTTGTTTTCCGCGATTCTTTTTGTGATGAACTGGGAATTTATGAAAAGCTGGTTTGGAGATTACGCGGGACTTTTAGCAGGCGGATATGCGGTCACACTTGTGATCACCATCGGTCTGTTCCTGTTCTGCTGTTCAAAGAAATTCCACCGGCTGATCTTCCGGCTGCTGGATATCGTAAATCAAAAATTCCACGGAAGATTTGAAATAATGGAAGCGGAGATCAAAAGACAGTGCATGATGCTTGAGGATGCCTCGAAGCATTTACTGAAAAATAAAAAAGCAACCACAGGCGTGATCTTTCTTTGTCTGTTGAAATGCTGTTTCTGGTATGGAATCCCGTATCTTCTTTTTAAAGGCGTCCAGTTTCAGGGAAATCCGGCATTGACTCTGTCGCAGGTGCTTGCGATCACGTCACTGTCCGTTATGCTTGCGGCGGTGATTCCGTCTCCGGCGGGAATTGGCTCTACAGAGTTTGTGTTTACGACACTTTTTGCCGGAATCGTTGGGACAGGCATGGCGGGATCGGCATCGCTTTTGTACCGCTTTGGCACATTTGTATTCCCGTTTCTGGTGGGAACGGTTGTTGTGATCGTAAGGTATATTCGAAGAAAGAAAATGTCTGCTCATTCGCAGACCTGACACTTGCTGTCAGGCTGTACACTAAAATTCGGAATGATATGAAAAACTCATCTGAAAAGATTAGTTGTAATCTCAAAGTAAATATAGTAATATGAATAAAGGCACAAAACAGATAGTATACTGTATTTAAAATTGAATTAGGGAGGAGTTTTATATGCCAGGAGTAATTGTAGCACTGATTATTTTAATTATCGTAGCACTGCTGATCGCAGTATCCTGTGTTAAGATCGTTCCACAGGCGACTGCATGCGTGGTAGAACGTCTGGGAGGTTATCTCGCAACATGGTCTGTAGGTATTCATTTCAAAGCACCGTTTATCGACCGTGTGGCAAAGAGAGTTGTATTAAAAGAGCAGGTGGTGGATTTCCCGCCACAGCCGGTTATCACAAAAGATAACGTAACGATGCAGATTGATACCGTTGTATATTTCCAGATCACAGATCCGAAACTTTATGCATATGGTGTGGAGAACCCGATCATGGCGATCGAGAACCTGACTGCAACCACACTGCGTAACATCATCGGTGATCTTGAACTCGATGAGACACTGACATCCAGAGAGACGATCAATACCAAGATGAGATCTTCTTTGGACGTTGCAACCGATCCTTGGGGAATCAAAGTCAACCGTGTTGAGTTAAAGAACATCATCCCGCCTGCAGCAATCCAGGATGCGATGGAGAAACAGATGAAGGCAGAGCGTGAGCGCCGTGAAGCAATTCTTCGTGCGGAAGGTGAGAAAAAGTCAACCGTCCTTGTTGCAGAAGGAAAGAAAGAATCAGCAATTCTTGATGCGGAGGCTGAAAAACAGGCAGCGATCTTACGAGCAGAGGCAAAGAAAGAGGCAACGATCCGCGAGGCAGAAGGTCAGGCAGAAGCTATTTTAAAGATCCAGCAGGCAAATGCAGACGGACTTCGCATGATCAAAGAAGCTGCACCGGATCAAAATGTGATCCAGTTAAAGAGCTTAGAGGCATTTGCAAAAGCAGCAGACGGAAAAGCAACCAAGATCATTATTCCGTCCGAGATCCAGGGAATCGCAGGTCTTGCAAAATCTGTTACGGAAATTGCAGCAGATCATAAATAAAATCAGAAAAATTTATCAGAACGGATGGTGCGCGTGGTGTACCATCCGTTGTGGCATAAAAAGAAAATATATGCAGCCATGCAAAAGGAGAGAAAAGACATGAATTTAAAAGGACGTAATTTTTTAAAATTAATGGATTTTACACCGGAAGAGATTACATATATGATTGACCTTGCGGCAGATCTGAAAGCGAAGAAAAAACAGGGCATCCCGCATGACAGCCTGACCGGAAAAAATATTGCACTTATCTTTGAAAAGACAAGCACCAGAACACGATGCTCTTTTGAGGTGGCAGCACATGATCTCGGCATGCATGTTACTTACCTTGATCCGTCAGGTTCCCAGATCGGCAAAAAAGAGAGCATCCCGGATACCGCCCGCGTGTTAGGACGCATGTTTGATGGTATTGAATATCGTGGATATGGACAGGATATCGTCGAGGAGCTTGCAAAATATGCCGGTGTTCCGGTTTGGAACGGACTGACCAATGAATTTCATCCGACACAGATGCTTGCAGATATGCTGACGCTCCGTGAGCATCTTGGCAGGTTAAATGGTGTCAGACTCGTATACATGGGCGATGCACGTTATAACATGGGTAATTCCCTGATGGTAACCTGTGCAAAACTCGGTATGGATTTTGTTGCATGTACAAGCAAAAAATACTTCCCGGATGCAAAACTGGTAGAGTATTGCGAAGGTGTTGCAAAAGAAACGGGCGCTTCTATTACCCTGACAGAGGATGTCAAAGAGGGTACGAAGGATGCGGACGTTATTTATACGGATGTCTGGGTATCCATGGGTGAGCCGGATGAGATCTGGGAGGAGCGTCTCCACGATCTGATGCCATATCAGGTAAATAAAGAAGCTATGGCAAATGCAAAAGAGGGTGCCATTTTCATGCACTGTCTGCCGGCATTCCACGACTTAAAGACCAGGATCGGCAAGGAAGTTTATGAGAAATTCGGTTACAGTGAGTTGGAAGTAACGGATGAAGTATTTGAGAGCAGACAGTCTGTCGTATTTGACGAGGCGGAAAATCGTATGCATACGATCAAGGCAGTGATGCTTGCAACGCTCGGAGATTAGTGTGAAAATTTGTGCTGGCACACAAATGTAAGATGAGCAAAGAACAGTGTACCGGGTATGGATATTTTGGAGGAAACAGATGAGGACACAGCTACTAGCGGCATTAAAGGAAGCCGATGATTATATTTCCGGTCAGGAACTGTGTGAGCACTTTGGAGTATCGCGCACTGCAATCTGGAAAGCGGTGAAGCAGTTAAAAGAGGCTGGATATGTGATCGAGGCAGTGCAGAATAAAGGATACAAGATCGTGTCGACACCGGACTGCCTGAATACGGCAGAACTGGAAAGCATCCGGAAAACAAAGTGGGCAGGTCGTGAAATTTTTTATTTTGATACAATTGATTCCACAAACACAAAGGCAAAACAGCTTGCGGAGGAAGGACATCCGACTGGAACGCTGGTTGTTGCGGAAAAACAGGAAGCAGGCCGCGGCCGCCGTGGAAGAGGATTTGAATCACCGGCGGGTGTCGGGATATTTATGACTCTGGTGCTCAAACCGGATTTTGCACCGGATCGCGCTTCTATGCTGACGCTCATAGCAGCGCTTGCAGTATCGAAAGCCATCTCGGAGAAAACTGGACAGGAAGCAGGGATCAAATGGCCGAACGATATTGTGATGAACGGCAAAAAAGTTTGTGGAATCTTAACGGAGATGAGCGCACAGTTAGATTATATCAACCATGTTGTCATCGGTATCGGTATTAACGTCCAGAATGAGTCATTTCCAAAAGAAATTGAACAGGTGGCGACCTCGATTCTGATGGAGACCGGACAGCATGTGAACCGTGCAGAGCTGATCGAGGCAGTGTTAGAACAGTTTGAACGTTATTATGAAATATTTTTAGAAACCGAAGATTTAAGCGGTCTGGTCAAAGAATATAATGCACATCTGATCAATATGCAAAAACAGGTCAGGGTATTAGATCCCAAAGAACCTTATGAGGCAAAAGCAATGGGAATCACGCCGCATGGTGAGCTGATCGTGGATACCTGGGAAGGCAGAAAACTGGTATCCTCCGGCGAAGTTTCCGTGAGAGGAGTATACGGATATGTCTGAGAGAGAAGAAGTGGTGCTCTGCGGAGCGAGCGCTTACAATAAAAAATTTTATCTGAATCAGGATTTTAAGGGACTGCCGGATTCGATCAAAGATGAATTAAAGATTATGTGTGTCCTTTTCACGGAGGATATCGGTGGTATTTTTCAGGTCGTCTTTGATGAGGATGGCAATCTGGAGTTCCGTACTTCCAGTGATGAGAACGATCTTTTATATGATGAGATCGGCTGTGGATTAAAAATACGTGAGCTGCAGCGCACAAAAGAAGAACTGCTTCGCGCTTTAGAGATGTATTATAAAGTGTTATATATTGGTGTGGACGAATCAGAAATGTAAAGAAAAAGGTAGGAAAATACGATGGTAATCACGATTGACGTAGGAAATACAAATATCACTGTAGGAGTATTCCGTGGGGATGAGGTAATGGCAACTTTTCGTATCACGACGAAGATGCCGCGTACTTCGGACGAGTATGGAATGCTTTTGTCAAATCTGTTAGAGCAGAATAAGATCAGACATGATGACATCGAGGATGCAATCATAGCTTCTGTTGTTCCAAATGTTATGCATTCCTTAGAGGGTGCGATCATCAAATATTTTGGTATCAATCCAATCATTGTGGAGCCGGGTACCAAAACAGGAATCCGCGTGGTAACCGAGAACCCGCGGCAGATCGGTGCAGACCGTATCGTGGATGCGGCAGCAGCATATGAGCTGTATGGCGGACCGGTACTGGTACTTGATTTTGGCACTGCCACTACTTATGATCTGGTCGATAAAAACGGAGCATTTGTTTCCGGGGTAACTGCACCGGGAATCCGCATTTCTGCAAAAGCGTTGTGGGAAGATGCGGCAAAACTGCCGGAGATCGAGATCCGCAAACCGGAGAGCATTCTTGCAAAAGAAACGATCTCAAGTATGCAGGCAGGTCTTGTATATGGACAGATCGGACAGACGGAATATATCGTGAAACATATGATCGAAGAGGCTGACATGGGACCGGTCAAGGTTGTTGCAACCGGTGGATTGGGACGTATCATTGCAAATGAGACAGATGTGATCGATGTGTATGATCCGAACCTGACATTGAAGGGAATGAACCTTATTTATAAGAAGCAGAACCGTAAATCAGGTAAGATTAAGAAATAAGAGATATCTGACCGGGAGATTCAGGATGCCTGGATCGGGTATAAGAGAGTGAATTATTTAGGAAATGGTGGCATGGGAGAAATCAGACGACTTCAGATTGGAAATGTAACGTTAGAAAATAACCTGATATTAGCACCGATGGCAGGCGTGACAGACCTGCCATTTCGTTTGCTTTGCAAGGAACAGGGAGCGGGACTGCTGTGCATGGAGATGGTCAGCGCAAAGGCGATCCTTTATAAAAACAGAAATACAGAAGAACTTTTGACGATCGACAAACGCGAGAATCCGGTGTCGCTGCAGCTGTTTGGCTCTGACCCGGATATCATGAGTGAGATTGCAAAACAGATCGAGGACAGACCATTTGACATTTTAGACATCAACATGGGCTGCCCGGTGCCGAAAGTGGTCAACAACGGCGACGGTTCTGCGCTTATGAAAAATCCAAAGCTCGCCGGGGAGATCATTGAAAAGACTGCCCGTGCAATCAAAAAGCCGGTTACGGTCAAGATCCGCAAAGGATTTGACGAGGAACATGTCAATGCGGTTGAGATGGCTCACATTGCGCAGGAATCCGGTGCTGCGGCAGTGGCAGTCCACGGCAGGACAAGGTCACAATTTTATTCGGGAAAGGCTGACTGGGATATCATAAGACAGGTAAAAGAGGCAGTTTCCATCCCCGTGATCGGAAATGGTGATATTTTAACGGCGGCGGACGTGATCGCAATGCAGAAACAGACCGGCTGTGACGGCTTTATGATCGCACGCGGTGCGGAGGGAAATCCGTGGATCTTTGCGCAGATCCTTCATTATTTTAAGACGGGTGAAGAACTTCCGAAACCGACGTTCGAGGAAGTGACACAGATGCTCCTTCGGCATGCCCGTATGCAGCTTGAATTTAAAGGCGAATATACCGGTATCCGTGAGATCAGGAAACATGCCGCGTGGTATACGTCCGGCTACCGCAATTCTTCGAAGCTGCGCGGCAGGATCAATGAGGTGGAGACGTATGAGCAGCTGGAGGCACTGTTTCAGGAGGTTTGCCATTTCCCGATCGGTAGGTTGTGAACCACCTTTTTTTACGTCCAAACTTTATAAAATGAAAGTTATGGGGAAAGTAATGAAACGGAAAATACTATCATAAAGATGGAAAAAGGGATATTGCAGGGAGAAGTGCGATGTCTTTTTCCAACGAGTTTTTATGTGATTTTAAACCTGTGTACGAGGGGATTCTTGCGGCAAAAGGCATAAAGCCGGAGCGTGCAGTCGTCGAGGTGATCGATGAGGAGCAGGAGGGAGCGGGCATGTTTGAGCCGGCAGGCGCACTTGAAGTGTTAGAGCAGATCGGGGATGACGTAAACACGCTTACAATTTATACGGACCGGGCTGCATATTTTTGGGAATTTGTAGAAACAATGTATGAGAAGAACGGACTGGTTTCGCTTATCGTATCAAAAAAGCACCTTGGACTGGCAAAAAAAACAGTGGGATGCAGCAGTATTTTCCTGTTTGATTTTGAGTGGGATGGAGCCTTTTATGAAAAACAGATTGCGCTGGGAAAACATTATATCCCCATCCATAAAAGAGCCTGGCGAACAGCTGAAAATCTTGACATAGCAGTACCTATCGGTTATAATACTGTGATTGTTAAGAGACCAAAAAAGAAAACGGGGGCGCCGTGGCAGGACAGATTTGAGAAGGCTTTTTATCGTTCATAGCGTCTGGCGCAAGGCTTTGTGCCGCCGTATATATGAACCGAACAATAATTATTATAAAGAAGGGTAAATGCAATGGACAAGAAAAACATTCTGACTTACGAGGGACTCAAGAAACTGGAAGACGAATTAGAGAACTTAAAGGTTGTAAGAAGAAAAGAAGTTTCACAGAAGATCAAAGAGGCAAGAGAGCAGGGAGACTTATCTGAGAACGCTGAGTACGACGCTGCAAAGGACGAGCAGAGAGACATCGAAGCACGTATTGAAGAACTTGAGAAAATCTTAAAGAATGCAGAAGTAGTTGTCGAGGAAGAGGCTGATCTTGATAAAGTAAGCATCGGATGCAGCGTAAAGATCCTTGACTGCGAATTTGATGAGGAATTAGAGTATAAGATTGTTGGTTCTACCGAGGCTAACAGCTTAAAAGGCAAGATTTCCAACGAATCACCGGTTGGTAAGGCACTGCTTGGCAAAAAGGTAGGTGATACCGTTACTGTTGAGACACCGGCAGGTGAGTTTTCATACAAAGTGCTTTCAATTCACAGAGCAAACTAAGAGATATGACGCAAGGGCAGAATGTCTGTCCGTGGAATAAAACAAGTGGAGGATAAACATGGCAGAGCAGAACAATAACCAGCAGGATTTAAATCAGCTGCTTCAGGTACGTTATGACAAGCTGCATGAACTGCAGGAAAACGGAAAAGATCCGTTTGTCATCACAAAATATGATGTGACAAATCATTCAACCGATATCATCGACAATTTTGAGACAATGGAAGGCAAACCGGTATCGATCGCCGGCCGTATGATGTTTAAACGTGTGATGGGAAAAGCATCATTCTGCAATATTCAGGACTTAAAGGGACGTATTCAGGTATATGTTGCAAGAGACAATATCGGAGAGGAAATCTACAAAGATTTCAAGAAATCTGATATCGGCGATATCTGGGGCGTAAAGGGATATGCTTTCCGTACCAAAACAGGTGAGATTTCTATCCATGCTGAGGAGATGACACTGCTGTCAAAATCATTACAGATCCTTCCAGAGAAGTTCCACGGACTGACTGATACAGACATGCGTTACCGTCAGAGATATATCGACCTGATCATGAATCAGGAGAGCAAGGAAGTATTCATCAAACGTTCCAAGATCTTAAAAGAGATCCGTAACTTCTTAGCTGACCGTGATTTCATGGAAGTAGAGACTCCGATGCTTGTATCGAATGCAGGCGGAGCAGCAGCAAGACCGTTTGAGACACATTATAATGCCTTAAATGAGGATGTAAAACTGCGTATCTCTCTGGAGTTATACTTAAAGAGACTGATCGTCGGCGGACTTGAACGTGTATACGAGATCGGTCGTGTATTCCGTAATGAGGGTGTTGATACCCGTCATAACCCGGAATTCACGTTGATGGAACTGTATCAGGCATACACAGACTATGAGGGAATGATGGAACTGACAGAGTCTATGTTCCGTTATCTTGCAGAGAAAGTCTGCGGAAGTACAAAGATCAGTTACAATGGCATCGAGATCGATCTTGGCAAGCCATTTACACGCATGACCATGAACGATGCGATTAAGAAATATACCGGAATTGATTTCGATACTGTAGAAGATGATGCTGCAGCGAAAAAACTTGCAGATGAGCATCATATTGCATATGAGGAGCGTCATAAGAAGGGTGATATCATCAACCTTTTCTTCGAGGAGTTCTGCGAGAAAGAGCTGATCCAGCCGACCTTCATCATGGATCATCCGATCGAGATCTCTCCGCTTACCAAGAAGAAACCAAGCGATCCTACAAAGGTAGAGCGTTTCGAGCTTTTCATCAATACATGGGAAATGTGTAACGCATACTCCGAGTTAAACGATCCGGTCGACCAGCGTGAGCGTTTCGCAGCACAGGATGCAAATGCAGCAGCCGGTGACGATGAGGCAGAGCACACAGACGAGGATTTCTTAAATGCATTGGAGATCGGTATGCCGCCAACGGGTGGTATCGGATACGGAATCGACCGTCTTGTGATGTTACTCACAGACAGCGCAGCAATCCGCGACGTATTACTCTTCCCGACGATGCGAAGCACAACCTAAAAAATCCAGTATTTATGCGGGTTTGAAGGGTATGGGGTGGTCATTTGACCATTATTTTGACCATCAAAAGCAATAGTCATAACAAAGAGTGTACAAGGATTTACAATCTTATTGAAAAGCAAAATTAAAAGATAAGCACTACTTAGAGGATATTTTCTAAAGAAATTTAGAAAGTATCCTCTTTTTGCGTTATGGAGAAAAAATTTGAAAGGAGATATGAGTATGACAGGTAAAGAAGCACCTAATAAAAGAAACATGCAGAAGTTTGTGAGATATGCGGAAGGAGCCAAGATGTATAGTATGGGTTTAAGCAAATTCCAAGAGTTGGCTAAAGATGCAAAAGCATGTTATAAGGTCGGTCAGCTGGTTTTGGTCAATACCGAAATACTTGATGAGTATTTGGAGACATTCAGAATTGTAGAAGATGATTTTTATAAGTAGGTGAATATATGGCAGTTATATTATCGCCTCGTGGAAATGAGGCATCCAATATGATGAAACGATTTGTAAGATATGAAGAAGCAGCACAGTATTTTGGAATAGATGAAACGCTTATTGTTGCATACGCAAAGGCAGCAGGTGCGGTGTACCAATTATCCAAAATAAGATTAATTAAGATTGAACCTTTGGAGGACTATATGAAGCACTTAACGAAAGTAGGAAGATCATCTAAGCTAATTCAACGTAAATTTGTGAGGGTAGGTGAAGGAACACTTATTTATAATATTGGACGCAATCGTTTTATTGAGATGGCAAGAGCAGCAGGAGCAGTATATAAGATAGGTGATAGTAAGGGAAGTAAAGTACTTATTAGACTAGATGTGTTTGATGAGTATATGGAGCAATTTAGAGAAAAGCCTGTGGAAATGAAGCATCCGTTATGGAAGGAGGATTAAGGTATGGGATATTCATATAAATCATATTCAGACACAAAAGAAGTGTTTAAAAAGTTTGTGAATGCAGCTGAAGGGCAGGCGGTGTATGGAATAAGCAGAAGTCATATTATGGAAATGGCAAAGAAAGCAGGAGCTGTTTATAAGGTTGGAAATACTGCACTGATAAATACAGAAATATTTGAGGCATACCTGGAGCAGTTCAAAGAGAATCCGGTGCCGTTGCCTAAGTACATAGTAGATAAAACGAAGCTAAATAAATAAAAACACCAGTTTTTGGTGTGATATTGAGAAAAAACACCAAACCAGTCCATATCCAAATATTTTTTTCTGGTTTATGATATGTGTGTCCGAAACAAACGGACAAAAACTGAATATCAATTGCAGGTCCGCAGTAATGCGGTACTCGAGAGAGTAAAGTGAAAATTCCGGGGCATTCACCTTGAGGATATACAAACACAACTTTCACATTAGTAGTTCGATGGACTGAGAAGTGAAGAACGAGGAGTTGGTTATGAATCTGGTAAAAGGAACAAGGATGTTGCGGAAGGATAATAACCCATATGGGGCACAGCCCTAATCCTCACAATGGCAGAAGAGGAGATAGTTCTTATTTGAAAGAGCGTCGTGAACACGAAAGTGGCTTGCCTGCAATTCCCATGTGTACGGGCGATAGAGGGGTTCGGATGAACCAGAGTACACCTACATGCTTCTAAGAAGCTGTCCTGACTGAACTTGTTTTAGCAGGAAATATAAGGAGGATGTAGACATGATAGAAATTATTTCAATAGCATTTGCTTTATTAGGTTTACTGATGACATGGTCTCTTGCTAAAGCTGCAGGTGATGCAGATAAACGGATTGAGGAATTCTATCAGACTTTTCTTCTTGGAGAGGAGAGTCAGGATGGGAGTGGTTCAAAAAAAGTTCAGCAGACGGCATAAGCATAAGTTGTCAGCAGAAGAGAAACTTGAAAGGGATCTAAAGGATTGTATGAAATGCAAATACTTCTGGGGAAATAATAACAGGTGCATCAATAATAAGTGCTATCGGGAAAAGAAAAAACCTGAGACTAAGAAACCGGCGAGTGAATGCGATGGATGTCCTTATAACAAAGGTAGCGGATATTGTTTCCCTTGTATGAAGAAAATCCTTGGAAAGTAGAGGCAGTAATGAAATTCAGATTTAGATTGAAAAGGAGGAAGAAGACGATGAATAACAAAATCGAAGTAATTGGTATTGACCACGGCTGGAGTAATATAAAAACCTCGTCGCAGGTATTCGTTACCGGTGTGAAGGAAATTACAACTGAGCCTGCATTATTTGATGGCGTTCTCGAGTATAAAGGAAGATATTACAAGGTCGGGGGCAACAGACAGGAAGTAAAAAGCACAAAGACAGAGGACGATACATTTTATCTGTTAACTCTGGCTGCGGTTGCGAAGGAATTAAGACGAAGGGGCTTATGTGAAGCAAAGGTGTTCTTGGCGGTAGGTTTGCCACTGACACGATTTGGCAGTGAGAAATCTGACTTTGTAAAGTATCTTACAGCGGAAAGGGATATCGAGTTTCTGTTTGAGAATATTAAGTATCATGTGGTAATTGAAAATGTTGCAGTATTTCCACAATGCTATGCGGCAGTTGCGGATAAGCTTCAGACTTTCAATAAGAAAACCTTGATAGTGGATATCGGGTCATGGACGATTGATATTATGCCGGTTGTAGATAAGGTTCCGGACGAATCAAAATGTGTAACCATTCCGAAGGGACTGATAACCTGTATGAGAACCATCAATGAGCAGTGTGTAAGACAGTTGAATGGTGAACTGGATGAGTCTATTATTCAGGATATTATGAGATTTGGCAGGTGTGAGATTGACAAAAAGTATTATGAAATTGCGAAAGCTGAAATCGAAGCCTTTTGTGAGAAGGTGTATAACTCAATCAGAGAGTATGGATACAACTTATCTACAACACCCATTGTATTTGTAGGGGGCGGAGCATCAGTTATGAAACTGTTTGGAGGACTTTCACAGAGCAATATTACTTATATTCTGGATGTTAAGGCAAATGCCAAGGGCTATGAACAGTTGGCAATGATGGCTCTCAGAAAGATGAAAAAGCTGGCATAGGAGGTGGATAGGATGTCATTAGAGCATATTGTAAAGCATACTTGCAGATTTAATATTAAGAATCCTCAACATCGAAAGGTCAATGAAGTTCTCGCAGGATTAAGTCCGGATGTATGTAAGTCAAAGAGCCAGTTTCTGATTGATGCGGCAGAGTATTATATCGACCATTTTGGTAAGGAAGCTTTTGTGACAGTATCCAAAGACGAGAAAGAATATGTTACGAGAACCGAGCTTGAGAATCTTAAGAGACAGATGATTGATGCAGCAGTCAGTGCCGCAAAGGATGAAATCATTCGAATCAGCTTAGGCTCAAAGGATGAAGCAGAAACTGCATCCTATATTTCACGAAACCGGATGGATTCTCAGAAAGAGGAAGAGGAACCGCAGGATGATGATACGATTTCAGATTATGCATTAAGCTATTTGATGGATGGAATGGAGGAATAGGTATGGCAGGAAGATTTTTAGCCGGATTGGGCAATGTATTAGTAGCAATATTGAAAGCAATCGCATGGCTGATATTAAATGCGTTGCAGTTGGTCCTGAATGTGGCAAAGGTCTTCCTCTTGCTGTTAGGACTTGTCGGCAGACTGTTCCTCGCATTTGTGAGAGCAGGAACACCATAGGAAGGAGGCGGTAACATGAAGACATTTGCAAATTACCGAAAGAACCGGAGATTGGTACAATATTTCTTCAGAATGAAGAAGATATGTGTATAATGGAAGGAGAGTAGTATGCATCGAGTACGGGACAGACCTATGTTAAGTGTCCCGTGTATATAAAAATGTTCACACAGTAAGAGTGGACAGGCACGGAACACATTAGCCTATCCCTCTTACGGAAAGGGATGGGTGATATTATGAAGAGATTATTTATTATTCTTTTATCCGCAGCAGTTTTGACATTAGCTGGCTGTAATTCCACGGTGAATGAAATGACGGAAGCAGATATCAGCTATGAAGAAATAAAAGAGACAGAGGAAAGCAAGGAGCCGGTTATTACAGAAGAAAGTAAGGTGGAAAGCTCTTCTGAAAACGAAACAGAGTTTCAAAGCAATAAGGATGAAGCTGAAAGCAGTGAAGCTCCTGTAAAGGATGAAACTGAAAATCAGCCTGTTTCTGAAAACAGAGAGAATCAGACAGTACAAAGAGAAGACTCACCTGCATCCACAGAGCAAAGGGAGGAAACGCAGCCACCGGTTCAGCCACCGGAGCCAACTCCTACTCCTGAACCGACACCAGAGCCAACTCCGGAGCCGGAATATACACCGGCAGGATACAATCCGGGTACTGTGGTATCACTTGCCATTGCAAAGTGTCAGGCAGGAGGTATGATTACTACGCAGGATAACCTTGCAAATGCCTTGGCAGAGGGCAGAATTACGCAGGAAGAGTATAACGAGTATTATCCCTATGATGGTTTGGAGAGCAGCTACTACAGTGTGTTTGTGGAAACTGACTTAAATATAGCCAGTACGACTTCCGGACAGCCATTAAGAAGTGAAGACGCTATTGCAACTTACATAGCGGATATGCTTCTTTTGGAAAGTAATCCGGTGTTCAATGTGGTATATGCGGGTGTGTACTCCAGAAATGGAACTGACTTCTATGAGTTCCGATGTCTCAGATAACAAATAAACAATAACAAAAGTTGCAGGCCATGAAAGTGACCTGCTTTTTTTGTGCCCATTTTTAAGGAGGAATGAAAAGTGAAACAAAAGTTTAGAAGATTTATGGCAGGTTTTCTTGCTGTTCTTACGATGTTCACCACATTGTTCTCTAACGGAACAACTGCATTTGCAGCAAGTCCGAGTGCGAATATTGCCTTCTGGAATGCTTCTGTAAAGAATACCGGGGAGGTAAGTGAGTTAAAGGCAGGCTACAATCATGGTAAGATTTTGTACTCTATGATTGATGGCAATGCAGCTTACTGTATGAATTTTGGACTGGCGGCTGATGGTGGTCAGCTTATGAACAGCTATGATAATCCGAGCACGAGTTTATCAGCAGCACAGGAAAAACAGCTTGCATACTGTCTGTACTTTGGATATGGATGTAACTCAGCTACAGCACCAAGCAATGATCAGTGCGACCAGTATATTGCAACACAGGCAATGGTATGGGCGATTGTGGCAAATCTTTTTGGAACAGGTTCCGATGATTCTGCAGCTAATAAGTTATGTGCATCCGCACCTAATCCGACCAATTCTTACGCTTACTATACAACGCTTAAGAACAATATCAGTGCATCCTATTATGCTACAAGACCAAGTTTCGCAAGCGCAACCAAGAGTGGAGCAACCACTTATGAATTGAAGTGGAATGAGGGTAATAAGAGATTTGAAACAACCCTAAACGATTCCAATGGCGTGTTGTCAAATTTCGACATTTCCCTCAGTGGATATTCTGTAGAGAAAAGTGGTAACAGCGTTACGATTCACACAACATCTGTGAATACAACAGCTACCACGGCAACCATGAATTCAACAGCAGGAGTTGTGGAAACAACATCAAGCTGCGTGTTCTGGCTTACCGGAAAGTCCGGTTATCAGGAGTTTATTTCTGAGAAGCCATCAGCAGACCCGGTGTCAGCGTATTTCAAGGTCAAGACTGAGAATATCGGTTATGGAAAGATTACCAAGCAGGACGAGGAAAGTGGTGTGAAGCTTTCCGGTGCAAAGTATGGTATCTATACTGACAGTGCGTGCACCAATAAGGTAGACACAATTACTACCGGAAGTGATGGTACAGCTACTTCCAAGGCACTTGTGGCAGGCACTTATTATGTGAAGGAGATTCAGGCTCCGAAGGGTTATGTGATTAGCGGAAAGGTACACACACTTACTGTTAAGGCAGGTCAGACAACTTCCTTTACTGCAACTGATAAGGAGCAGCTTGGAGCACTGACTATTTACAAGGAAGGTGAGGTTCTTACCGGATGGAATGGAAGTAACTTTACTTATGAAGTAAAGAAATTGCCGGGAGCAACATTTAAGGTGACTGCCGGTGCTGATATCTATAAGGCAGATGGTACAAAGGTTTACAGCAAGGGAGATTTGATTGCAGAAAACCTTGTAACTGGATCTGACGGTCTGGTTGTTCTTACAGATCTTCATCTTGGCTCTTATGTGGTAACGGAAACTAAGAGCATTGATGGATATACCATCAACCCTACTCCCGTACCAGTGAATATTGAGTACAAGGACCAGAATGTGGAAGTACAGTATGAATCAGCAACCATTCAGAATACAAGACAGAAGGCAGAGGTTTCTGTAGTAAAGAAGGACTCTGATACTGCAAATCCGTTAGATGGCGGTAAATACACTTTATACGCCGGTAATGATATCAAAAACTATGCAGGTCAGGTTATCGTTACCAAAGGTACTGCACTTCAGACAGTTACTACAGGTGAGGATGGTAAGGCAGCATACACTTTGGATTTACCGATTGCAAACAGCTACTATATTTCTGAGTCACAGGCTCCTTATGGATATGTGAGAAACAGCGGCGATGTATACAGCTTCAACTTCAATTACCTGCCAGAGACTACAGCAAAGGCTACTTTCAGCCATGAGTTTGTAAATGACAGAACCACTGCAAAGATTCATATCTTCAAGGTGGATAAGGAAACAGGTCTTCCCGTACCACAGGGAGATGCTACCTTAGAAGGAGCAGTTTACGGTTTGTATGCCCGTGATGATATCATGCATCCGGACGGAGCAACCGGAGTCGTATTTAATGCGAACGATTTGGTAGCTACCATGACAACGGATGCCAATGGCGATGCGGAAGTGAATAACCTTTATCTTGGAAATTACTATGTAAAGGAAATCACTCCACCGGAAGGATATCTTTTAGATGAGGAAGAGCATGATGTAGTCTGCGATTATGAAGGTGATCTTGTTGCGGAGGTATCAAGAAGCACAACTTCCAAAGAGCAGGTTATGAAGCAGCCATTCCAGTTGATTAAGGTATCTGATAATGGAGATGATACAGAAGCTCCATTGCTTGAAAAGGCAGGCTTTACAGCTTACCTTAAGTCATCTTTATCCGTAAAAGAAGATGGCGGTTATGATTTTGACAGTGCAACTCCTGTTGTAATTGGTGCAAATGGAGAAACACAGCTTTTCACAGATGAAAAGGGACACCTGGTAACCATTCCTATCCCTTATGGAACTTATGTGGTAATTGAGACAGTAACTCCTCATAACATGGAGACAATCAAGCCATTTGAGGTTCATGTTACGGAGAACCATCCGACAGAACCGCAGGTCTGGAGAGTGTTTGTGGACAGAGAGTTTACAGCAAAGCTTCGTGTGATTAAGAAGGATGCAGATACCAAAATGACGGTTCTTATTCCTAACACAGAGTTTAAGATTTTCAATATGGACACCAATAAGTATGTGGAGATGATTACCACTTACCCGTCCAAGAAAGTCCATACTTCATTCTTTACTGATGCAGATGGAGATTTGATTTTGCCTGATGTATTACCTCTTGGTAATTATCGTATTGAAGAGGTGGCAGCACCATTTGGATATGTACTCAATGAAAACTATGTGGAAGTAAAAGTTGATACTGATACTTTCTACGAAGTGGACCCTGACACTTACGAAGCAATCATTACTGTAGAGTATGAAGATGCTCCTGCTGTTGGTGAGCTTGTAATTGAGAAGAAGGGTGAAGTACTGGATGCATATAAGGGCGGTTTATTTGCAGATTCCGAAGATAAGGAATTTGTTTATAAAGAAGGTACCCTTGCCGGTGCCAAGTTTGAAATCTATGCAGCTGAGGATATTTACACAGCAGACATGCAGACAGATGAGAACGGAAACAGAAACAAGTATTATGCAGAAGGTGAACTGGTTGCAACTGTTGTAACCGGGGAGGACGGAAAAGCAAAAGTTTCAGACCTTCCTCTTGGAAAGTACAGGGTAGTAGAAGTGGAAGCTCCTTACGGGTATGTACTGAACAAAGAAGAGCAGTATGTAACTTTCGTATATGTGGATGATAAGACTCCTGTTATCAGGGAAAGTCTGACATTCGCAAATGACAGACAGAAGGTTGATTTATCCGTAGCAAAACTGGATGGAGAGACCGGTTTGCCGGTTTCCGGTGCTGAGTTTGGCTTATATGCAGCGGAGGATATTGTAAATGTGGATGGTAAGGTAATCGTAGAGAAAGATACTTTACTTGAGGTAGCAGTGTCTGATGCAAACGGTGATATCCAGTTCGTAAAGGATTATCCTCTGGGTCATTACTATGCGAAGGAAATCAAGGCACCTGCCGGATATGTATCATGCGATGATGTGATCGAATTTGATGCAGAGTATCAGGGACAGGAAGTGAAGTATGCAACAATTATAGCAAACTTCCACAATATGCCTACAACTTTTGAGTTTACAAAGGAAGATATTACAAGCGGTGCAGAGCTTTCCGGTGCAACACTGACTGTTCTTGATAAGGACGGAAATGTGGTTGATACCTGGACATCCAAGGCAGGGGAAGCACATGTGATTAAGAAGCTTGTAGTAGGTGAATCTTATGTGCTTCGTGAGGAATTTGCTCCTTACGGATACCTTAAGGCATCGGATGTAACCTTCACTGTAGAGGATACGGAGGAAATCCAGAGCGTTGTTATGAAGGATGAGGTTCCTACCGGGTCAATCATCATCAACAAGGATGGAGAGTTCCTGACAGACATTAACCTTGTAAAAGGTAAGTGGTATGACTTTGTATTCGATTACTTCAAGAAATCTCTTGCAGGCGTTACCTTTGAGGTTTATGCAAGAGAGGACATTGTAAGTCCGGATGGTCTTGACACTGTATATTATGAGGCTGATGAGCTTGTGGCAACCATTGTCACAAATGACAAAGGAATTGCCATGATTAGCGATTTACCGCTTGGCAAGTACTACCTTGTTGAGACTGCAACTATCGAGGGATTTGTGCTTGACAATACACCAATCGAAGCAGATCTTTCCTATATCGACCAGAATACCAAAGTGGTATATGCAGGTATGGATGTAACCAATGAGAGACAGAAGGTGCAGATTACTGTTATCAAGAAGGATGCTGAGACGAAGAAGTCTCTTGAGGGAGCTGTATTTGGCTTATATGCAAAGGAAGACATTTTCGATGCTGATGGCAGACTGATTGTAGCAGCTGATACTTTCATTGAAAAAGCAGTAACCGGAGCAGACGGAACAGTAACCTTTATTTCAGACCTTCCCCTTGGACAGTACTATGTGAAGGAAATGGAAGCTCCTGCCGGATATGTGAAGTCTGATGAATGCTTTGATGTAGATGCTTCTTATCAGGGTGATGATGTGGAAGTAATTGAATTTGAGGCAGAATTTGAAAACTATCCTACCAAGCTTGAAATTTCCAAGACTGATATTACCGGAGAGCATGAGCTTAAGGGAGCAAAGCTTTCCATTATTGATGCTAACGGAAATGTGGTTTACAGCTGGGAGTCCGATGGAACAGTTCATGTCATCGACAGAATTCCTGTTGGCAAGTATATCTTAAGGGAAGAGATTGCCCCTTATGGATACAGAATTGCAAATGATGTGGAGTTTGAGGTGACTGAGACAAAGGAAATTCAGAAGGTATCCATGAAGGATGAGCTTGTGAACGGAAAGATTATCATTGATAAGACTGACGAGTATACCAAGAAGGGTATTGCTGGAGTAGAGTTTGAAATCCGTGACAAAGATGGCAATGTGATTGAAAAACTTGTGACTGACAAGAACGGTCATGCGGAATCCGGAGAACTTCCGATTGGTGTATTCAAGGATGGCGAGTTCGTGGAGGATATCAAGTATTATGTAGTCGAGACCAAGGCTGCAGAAGGGTATATCCTTGATGAGACCGTGCACGAGGTGGTATTACAGTATGACGATGCAGCCCCTGAGGTTGTGACTTATACTTTAAATATTACCAACAAGCCGACAGAGCCGAAGCTTCCACAGACCGGGGATAACTTCAATCCATGGCTTTATGGACTGCTTGGCTTATCTGCATTAGCAGCAGCTGCAGCTGTTTTCTTTAGAAAGAAGAAAGAAGACGAAGAAACCGAATAATGATTTTGAGAGGTGTAGGCCATATGTGCTTACACCTCTTTGTTTTGGAGGGACAGCTTTGATTGGAGAGAAGATAAAGGAATATCGGGATAGGAGAGGTTATACAAGGATGGAATTAGGGCTGTTATGTGGATTTGGAAGTGACAGTGAGACTGTCATTGCCGGATTTGAGCGTGACGAAGGATTCCCTGACCTTGAGAAACTGAAAAAGATTGCAGAGGTGTTATGTGTACCTCTGGAGATATTATGCCCGGTGCCTTGCAGAGAGTGCCCATATGGAAAGAAGGTGGAATCGTGACAATTGGAGAAAAGATAAAGTTCCATAGAAAGAGCCGTGGCTTGACTCTGAAAGCACTGGGAGAGAAAGCCGGCTTCTGTAACAGAGGCGATGTAAGAATTGCCCAATATGAAAACGGGAGCAGGATTCCAAAGTATGAGAATTTGAAGAGGATTGCAGATGCACTGGATGTTTCTGTAGAGGACCTTGCCGGAGCGGAATGCAGAAGCTGCCCGTACAGAAGGATGATGCAGCAGAAAAAAGCAGTTATCCATTTAGAGGACGATCCCGGTTATGAAATAGAAGTAAAAAATCATGGGGAGCCGGATGAGGAAGGCTTCCTATATGACAATTTGGATTAAGGAGGACATTTTATATGATGAATTACGAGATTTTTAAGGAAGTTGTGGCAGAGAAGTTTATGGATTATCTGCCGGAGCAGTATCAGGGAATGAAACTTCGTGTTGAACCGTTTAATAAGGTGAATAAGGTTCTCGATGGTATCACATTGGTGGGAGACGGGGATGGCAGAAGTGTATCACCGACTCTGTATATCAATGACATGTATGAGCATTATCTTGATACAGAGAATCTGCAGGAGGTATTACAGAGTGCAGCCAGAAGGATGGATATGGCATTTAAGGAAATGCCCGATGTGGGCAACATTGATTTCGACAGTGCGAAGGATAACATTGTCTTTCAGGTCATTAATACCTTGCAGAATGAAGATATGCTTAAGGATATGCCCCACAGGGAGTTTCAGGACTTATCTATCATTTACCGCTGGGTAGTAAAGGTGGATGAAAAGGGAATCCAGAGTTCGGTAATCCGTAACAGTCTTGCAGAGAGACTTGGTATGAACGAAGAGCAGTTATTCAAGTGTGCCGTGGAAAATACCAGACGAATTTTTCCGCCTACCGTTAAATCCATGAATGATGTGATTCGTGAGATGTTTATCAGTGACGGTATGCCTGCGGAGGTAGCTGACATGATGATCGGTGAGGTTCCTGAAGATAAGATGATGTGGGTCATCAGCAATGACAGAGGCATAAATGGAGCAGGTTCCATGCTCTATGAGGATAATCTTCATAAGCTGGCATCGCAGCTGGAGTCTGACCTTTATATCCTGCCTTCCTCTGTGCATGAGTGTATCGCAGTATCTACAGGCGTGGGTGATCCTTACGAGCTTGCGGAAATGGTCAGTGAAATCAACATGGGACAGGTAGCTTTGGAGGACAGACTGTCTAATCAGGTTTATCACTACGATAAGGATGCGAGAAGGCTTACCCTTGCAACGGACACACCGAATAAGAGGCTTGACGGGATGGTGGCTGAAGCACAGCTTATCTATGACAGCGGAAAGAGCAGATAGGAGGCAGGTTATGGAGCAGGAGATGACCGTACAGGAACTGATTGCTCTTGTGAATGCCTGGGAAGGGGATTTTATCGTACAGATTGAGCTTAAGGAGGGTGATGCGGATGGGAAGCGAAACGAAATCTCAGATGGAAGCAGAAGAAGCCTTCAAGCTTGATGTGGTAAGAGTAAAGCTTGTGAAGGAGGCTCCGTTATATTCGGAGCTTCCTTTGCAGAATCCTTATGAAGCAGCTGCTACCATAGGAGAGCTCCTTTGTGAAATGGACAGGGAGGTTGTCTGTGTAGTCAATCTGCAATCAGACCTGAAACCAATCAATGTTACCTTTGCAAGCATCGGTGCACTAAATGAAGCATTGGTGCATCCGAGGGAAATACTCAAGGCAAGCATTTTATCAAATGCAGCGAGTATTATGCTCATTCATTCGCATCCAAGCGGAAATCTGTTTCCGAGTAAAGAAGATACGATGATAACCGACCGTATGAATTCCGTTTGTGAGATGGTGGGTATCCGGCTGGTGGATCATCTGATAGTAGGAGGCGATAATAAGGAATTTTTCAGCTTTAAGGAAAAAGGACTTATGGATAATCCAAAGATTTCCTATACAAGTGACTACAGGAATTTCAGTTTTACCAACAGTCTTGTGGCAGAACGGGAGAAAGGAAGGTAGCGATGGAGGATAGATTTACGGAAGCAGAATTAGCCATTGCAAAAAGCGTGGATTTGACCGCTGTTGCCTCTTATCTTGGTTATACAGTAAAGAAAGTGGGGCATTATCATACACTCAAGGAAATGGACTCTATCCGGATTTATGATAAGAGCCACTGGTTTCGGTGGTCAAGGCAGTACGATAAGGGTGAGAATGGCGGGTCCCAGATAGATTTTCTAAGGGTGTTTTGTGGAATGGAAGTAAAGGAGGCTGTATGGTGGCTTCTGGATTTTGCGGGATACCGGAGAATTGAAGAGAAGGATAGAAAACCTCCTCTAAAGTATCAGGTGGAGCCTGGCAGAAAGCCGGAACCCAAAAAGTTTGAGCTGCCCGTACCGGCACCGGATAACTGTTTTCTTTATTCGTATCTGAATCAGGAGCGGGGCATTAGTAAAAGTGTTATCGACTACTTTATTTCGCAGGGGCTTATTTATGAGAGCAGGCATTATCACAACATCGTATTTAAGGGTAATAACAAAGACGGTGTTACGAAGTTTGCAAGTATGAGAGGTGTGTTCGACAGGGAAGAAAAGCCTTTTAAGTGTGATGTGGCAGGCAATGATAAGGAGTATGGCTTTAATGTTCCTAACGATGAGAGTTCGGAACTGGTTGTTTTTGAAGGGGCGATAGACCTGATGAGTTATGTGGATATTTTCTCGGATTATGAGACCAACAAGCTGGCTCTTGGAATGCTTGCAGATGCACCGCTTACTACTTTCCTAAAGGAGCATCCTCAGATTACTTCCATTAAGTTTTGTCTGGATGGTGATGAGCCGGGGAGAAAGGCAGCCCTGCAGCTTACGGAGAAGTATTATGGGTTGGGATATGATGTGGAGGATTGCCCTCCTCCTGCCGGATATAAGGATTACAATGAATGGTTGGTTGGGACGAAGCTAAATTTTGAGGTGAGTCAAAAAGTGACGCACCTTTGCAAAAAGTAGGTCAAAAAGTGACGCACTTTTTCAAAAGGTGGGTCAAAAAGTGTCACACCTGTCTAGCAGGCTCAACATTGAATCAAAAAAGGTGAGTCAAAAAGTTGCGCACTTTATCAAAAAGTGAGTCAAAAAGTGACGCACTTTTCCAAAAGGTGAGTCAAAAAGTGACGCACCTATATATTATTGGGGGTTTTAGGGGGCTATTGCACCCCTAACCAGATGTATTTTGGATGGATATCCAAAATGCGTATCTGGCAGAGGACAGGGCTTTGCTCTGGACTCTTAAGGCTCCTGAAAAGTTTCTCAAAACACAGATAAGGAGGTGTGGTTACAGCAATGGGAACAGGAGATGTAAGCATAACAGAGATTCGACAGCCGGAAGAGTTACTGGCATTCATTAAGGACAATGAGATTTCCATAGTTATGACGGATAAAGAGGCAGAGATGCTTCTTGGCTATATGGAAGGGCATGACTATGTGGTGGGTTTTGCAGAGGGAAGGCTGTATCGTGGAGATTTGGATGATGTGCCCGGAGAGATAGTCTGGGATGATGATTTTTCCGTGGATGATTTGATTGATACAGTTTGTGAATGGAATTATGAGCTGATTCTTGATATGGATGCAGAGAGGCAGAATCCGAAGGATATGGTGGACTTTTCCAATAAGCAGAGCAAGTATGAAAGTCTGAAACAGGAGGAAGCCGTACTGGATAAGCTATTCGACCAGACAAAGTACAGAGCCGGAATTGAGAAGCTGGCAGAGGAATTAGCTAATCAGTTTATTCAGAATCTGAATCAAAAGGGATTAGACAGTTCTGTGAAACAGCTGGTATCAGACATCCGTCAGCCTGCCATTAGTGGAAAGGCAAGGTGATTGGATGGAGAAGAGGCAGCACAGTATCAGTAAGCTACTTAGAATGACACCGGAGGAAGCAAAGCTCTTGGAAGAGAAAGCGAAGCAGGCGGGTATGACAGAGTCGCAGTATCTTCGGCTTATGATTTCCCAGAAACCGAATGACTATCCGGAGGTCCGGCAGCTTCTTCGTGATTTAATCAATGAGGTAAACCGGATAGGTGTCAATATCAACCAGATTACCCACAACCACAATGCAGAGCTTTATTCCAAGGATGATAAGGAGAGGCTTATTGCCTATATGCGTAAGCTGAATGTTGCTGTGGCAAAGGTGTTGGATATCGTTGGCAATCAGTAAGATTCTTTATATGAAGGACTGCGGCAACCATTTTCACGGCAAGCACTTAAAACAGTCTTTGGATTATGTAATGAATCCGGAGAAGACGCAGAACGGGAGGCTGATTGGCGGGATGAACTGTCAGCCGGATACAGCCTTCAGACAGATGATGGATACCAAGAAAGCGTTTGGCAAGGTGGATAAGCGTCAGGGCTATCATCTTATCATTTCCTTTAAGGAAGGTGAGGTCAGTCCTGATACCGCCTATGAGATAACGCAGAGGTTTGTGAAGGAATATCTGGGCAGGCAGTATGAAGCAGTTTATTGTGTTCACGATAATACGGATCATATTCATGCCCACATTATATTCAATAGTGTCAGCTTTGTGGATGGCAGAAAGTACCGGTATGAGAAAGGTGACTGGGAGCGGGATATTCAGCCCATAACCAACCGCTTGTGTGAAGAGTACGGACTATCCACCATTGATATAGGTTCAAAGGATGAAGAGCGGGACCGATACAGGGAACACAATGATTACCGGGATGGCAGATTTGTCTGGGGTAAGATGATTGCGAGGGATCTGGATGCCTGTATATTACAGGCTGGCTCCTTTGAGGAGTTTATGGAACTGCTTCGGGATAAGGGATATGAAATCAAGCAGGGAAAACATCTTGCTGTGAAGCCGCCGGGAATGGGCAGGTACAGAAGATGCAGAGCCTTGGGAGATGATTATACCGAGGAGAGAATACGACAGAGGATTGCGGAGGAAGATATATCTTTTTACCGGTCGAATAAGGAGTTTAAGCCGGAGATTGTAAAGTGTTATGTCAGGAGGTATAAGAGAGCAAGACTGACCGGATTGCAGAAACGCTACTATGCAAAACTGTACCGGGTTGGGAAACTGAAGAAGCGTCCTTACTCACAGGTATGGAAGTATAAGGATGATATAAAGAAGATGGAAAAGCTTCAGCAGCAGTATCTCTTTCTCGTCCGGCATGATGTACACAGTGTTGAGGAGCTTGCATCTGCAATGATGAATCTGACGGATAAAAGAAAAGAAGCCTCTGCGGACAAAAGCCGGGTGTACCGGGCAAAGCAGAGGTGCAAAGGTCTGTTTGATATTGCAGAGCAGATGGATTCGTTAGAAGGTGCGGAAAAGAGTTTTCAGAATGGGGATAACTTTTTTTCAGAAGAACACACGCAGTGGACAGAGCTGTCAAAGCAGCTTTTGGATGAAGGATATTCCTATGAGGAGATTAAGAAGCTCCGGGCGTACTATAAGGAACAGATTGCTTATGTGACTGCAAGGGAACGGGCATCTGCAAAAGAGCTCAATCTGGCGAAGACAATCTGGAGAGATATGGTAAGCGATGATACGAGCCTTTCCGAAGATAAGGAAAGAATCCCTGAAAAAACCGAAGAGAGAACGAATATTAAGCAGCCTTTACGATAGGCTGTATTTTTTTGGAGGTATTTATGGAACGAAGTTTAGAAGATTCAATTAAGAATAAGACCTATATTGATAATCTGCGAAGTGCGGCAAAGTACAGCAAGGAGGTAATCGACCTTGTGGAAGCGGATATAGAATATGGTCTGACAGTGGAGCAGGTCAAGCTTTATGTAAAGAAGGAAATCAAATTTCCTCAGATGAAGCTTCTGTCCCAGTGCCTTAGAAAAGGTGCAGATGATGCCTTTATAGAACTGCTTACCAAGTATGATATGAACGGTTATCAGATACAGGTAGCGATAGAGTTTATGGAGAAGGGTATCTCCCTTGAGAATATCGAAACCGTGATTGCCAAAGGAGAAAATCCGCTGGCGATGCGTAAATCCTTTCAGGCAATGCTTGACAAGGTAAAAGAGATTCAGGCAGCTTCTGATGTATTACCGGAGTATGTCAAGGGTCTGGTGAAGCAGATTGAGGAGGCGGTTGCGAAAATCCAGTTTCAGGAGGAACGCTACGATGAACTGAATAAAAAGCTCAAGGTATTTGAGAACTCCAAGGCAGACGCCGAGGTTCATAAAGGACTTGTAAAGAAGTTGGAGGATACGGAGGCAGAGCTTAGCAGCCAGCAGGATCAGGTAAACAGAGCTAATGCCACGGTAGCAAGGCTACGTGAACAGTTAGAAGAGAAAAAGAAGGAGATGGAGAGGATGCAGAACCGAATTGATACTTTGGAAGATAAGCTGCTTGAGAAAGCAGCGGGTGTGACCGGAAAGCAGGAAACTACAGGAACTTTTGACACGAAACAGGAGGATAAAAAGGAGCCTGCAGGAAGTCAGACTGTATTTGATGAAAAGCCGGCGGCAGATAAGCCTTATCAGATTCCGGTATTTTATCAGATGCCTGTGGTGGATGCAAACGGAAGAGTGATTCAGCATGTGCAGGTGGAGAGAACAGTCAGAAAGGCAAATCCGGGTGCATTTACCGGACTTTTAGGTAAGCTTGGATTTATGAAGAAATCCCGTCAGGATATTGTAAAACTGTTAGCCTGTGGGGATCTGGTTCCGGCACAGCTTGTACAGATTAAAAGTGCCATTGAGAAGGGACTTACGGAAGCACAGCTTGTAGAACTGATTAATAACAATGTTTCCGCTGAGAAGATGAAAGAAATCATTGATATTGCAGTTCTTGAGAACAGTATGGATTATTAGGAGGCAACAATGGGATTAACGATTATTAATGAGACAGTGACAAGTCTCTGTAAAACAAAGCACAGCTTTTCGGACGGGGAAAAGGAGTTTGTAGTCCAGTTCGCATTTAAGAGTGGAGACAAGTCCTTAACGAATCAGCTGATAGATGAGCTTTCCCAGTGTGAGGACGGACAGGAATCACAGAGAGTGATGGAACAGTATGCGGGCATGATTGACATGAAGCCTGTATGGGTAAGCCAGATTGAAAATCTGCTTATATCCATTGAGATGTACCGGCTCGAAGAGGAGAAGGCAATCAACCGTCTTGCGGAGGTACTGACAGCCTATGGTGTGGATGTAACCGAGGAACAAGTCAGAAGGGCTGATGCAGAGGAAATCAAGGAAAAGGTCAATGAGAGCAGAAGCAGGCAGGAGGAAGAGGACGAAGAGCAGGACGAAAAGGAAAAGTCCGGGCAGTATGCTCCGAAATGCACTCTCAGGGAACCGGTGTTGTAAGGAGGGATTGGAATGGCAGAAGAGATTCAGGAAGCGGTACAGATTATCCGTGTAGCCTATGATGGAATTGAGATTGCAATGAAGGTCGGAAGCGGAGGCATTAACGCCATGCAGAAGGCAATCGACTTTCTAAAGGGGATGCTTGATTATGAGAAGTCACTTGGCAGGACATCCATGCGAAAGCTTCTGATGAAGGGCGGCGACCTTCAGGTACTGCAGTTTGAAACCAAAGATATGAAGAAGGTTGAGAAGATGGCTAAGAAGTACGGGATTTTGTATTCGGTACTGCCGGATGCAAATAAGAAAGACGGACTCAGTGAGGTTATCTTTCATACGGAAGCAGTACCACGAGTGAATATGATGATACAGAAGTTAAGCTTTGGTCGTATCGCAACATTTGATGACTACTTAAAAAACGGGGATGAAAAGCAGCTCGGGAGACTGATGGATTTCCTCAAAAGTCAGAAAGTGGGAAACGAGAAAGTCCGCACTGAGGAAGGAGCGAGAGCCAGTGCAGCCATAGACGGTCTGATTGAAAAGGTCGGGCTGTTTGCCATGGAAAAGCAGAGTATCAGTGTGGACGCCGTACAGGAGAATTTCAGTATCAACCAGTCACAGGCAGAGAATGTGTTAAAGCAGCTTGAAACGATTGGTGTTCTGGGGGAAAAGGATGAAGCCGGGGTGCATAAGGTAATTATGGACAAGGATGCTTTTATGAACCGTATCCGGGGATATCAGAACCTTGCGGAGAGAATGATGGCAGTATCAGCATCAAAGAACACAAATCTTTCCGATGTGACAATCAGTAAGAAGCTGATCGTGGAAGAGAATGACCATGCGGTTAAGACGAGAGTTCCGGGAACATGGGGCGAGAACGCACGGTATGTCTGGCTCAAAAAAGAGAATATCATGGATATTCATAGTGGAAAGACCATACTGACCTTTATTGACAGCAGCAAGGATTACAAGCTGTATGATGAGGAAAACAGGGTCGTGGAGACAAAGAGCGGTGAGGAACTGTACAGCCATTATGACAAAGTGGAGTCTTCCGTGCGTGAGAAGTATGAAAAGACGCAGGCAAAGGAAACACAGACTAAGACCGTGCAGCATAAAACCACCACAACCGTGAAGAAGAGGTAGTGCCTATGCAGACAAGTAAGAAGAAACCTTCCATGGTATTTTTGTTACTTGGTGCAATCCTTGCCGGGTATCTGGGATACCTGATTGGCGGAGCATGGGAGGAAGGTATGGATCTTATGGAATTTTTAGACAGGTTCAGTACCGTATGCGAAGATCCCTTTGCGAATTATTTCAATGAGAATACAGTGAAAATGATAGCCATAGTTGTAGTTGTCTACGCTATGGCTGTTGTTATGTATTACACCAGTCAGAGAAACTATATGCCCGGCAGGGAATTTGGTACAGCCAAGTTGGAATCGCCTGCGAAGGTAAACAAGATTCTGATGGATAAGGATGAGAATTTCAACCGTATCTTGAGCCAGAATGTGAAGATGTCACTGGATTTCAGAAGGCTTAAGTTAAACGGAAACATTCTTATCTGTGGCGGTTCCGGTGCAGGTAAGACCTTCTATGAGGTAAAGCCGAATCTGATGCAGATGCCTCATAACTGTTCTTTTATCTGTACCGACCCGAAAGGAGAAATCCTAAGAAGCTGTGGTCAGATGTTAAAAAACAATGGCTACAATGTGAAGGTTATCAATCTGCTGGAGATGGATAAGTCAGACTGTTACAATCCATTTTCCTATATCCGTGAGGAAACGGATGTGGTAAAGCTGATTACCAACCTGATCAGTAACACGACACCGAAGGGTGCAACTCCTTCCGACCCGTTCTGGGAGAAAGCGGAAGGACTGTTTTTACAGGCAATCTTCTACTATGTATGGCTGGAAGAAAAGCCAAGTAAGAGAAACTTTGAGACTGTACTGAAACTGCTTGGAGAGGCAGAAGTGACGGAACAGGGGAAAGTATCAAGACTGGATGTGAGAATGAAGTTTCTGGAGGAAAATTCACCTCTTGGAGCCAATCACCCGGCAGTCAAGCAGTACAACAAGTGTATGCGTGGTGCAGGAGATACAGTCCGTTCCATTATTATCAGTGCCAACTCAAGACTTGCTTTTCTGGAGAATAAGCAGGTATTAAGGCTTTTGTCAAAGGATGAGTTAAATCTTGCAGATATCGGAATCGGTGTAAACGGGGACGGAGAGACAAAGACAGCATTATTCTGTGTCATTCCCGATAGTGACAAGTCCTATAACTTCATTATCGGTATGTTGTATACGCAGATTTTTCAGGAGCTGTATTATCAGGCAGACTTTAACTGTGGGGGAAGACTACCGATTCATGTCACATTCATGCTGGACGAATTTGCAAATGTCGCATTGCCGGATGACTTCTGTTCTCTGCTTTCCACCATGCGAAGCAGGGAAATCAGTTCCATTATCATCATTCAGAACTTTGCCCAGTTAAAGGCATTGTTTAAGGATACCTGGGAGACCATCCCCGGCAACTGCGATACCTTCATATATCTTGGAGGAAATGAGCAGAGTACCCACAAGTATGTGTCAGAGCTTTTGGGTAAAGGCACAATTGATAAGAAGTCAAGCGGAGAAACAAAGGGAAGGCAGGGAAGTTCATCAAGAAATTATGATGTGCTCGGACGTGAGATATTTACTCCTGATGAGGTAAGAAAGCTGGATAACAAGAAATGCATTATCTTTATCCGTGGTTTTGACCCGATTCTGGATAACAAGTATGTTCCGTTTGCCCATCCGATGTTCAACCAGACGGCAGACGGGAAGGGAGAGCCTTATGTGCATCAGATTGATGTGAAGAATACGCTTGTCGGTCCTCCATTTGAGATTCTGTCAAAGCGGGCAGTGGAGCATTATGAGAAGCTTCAGAAAAAGGGAGAGAATGTCTATATTGATTCGCTTTCCTATGAGGAATTCATGATGCTGGGCGATCTGGAACTTGGCAGAAGGTTTTCTGAGCTTGAGGAGGAAAGTGAGAAGGAAAAGCTGAACCGTTCACAGGAGAATGAACTGGAGTATTCGCAAGAGACGGAACCGGAGCGTGTGGATGAGACACCGGATGAAAGGAAGGATACGGACTGGGAAGATACCATAACGAACCGCATGATGCACTGGAGTTATTCTGAGGAGCAGAAAGCAGAGCTTCGTAAGGCAATGGCAGCAGGAATCCCAAAGTCTGTAGTTTTATCCTTCTTTTATCCGAATACACCATCCGGGGAGATGGCTAAGATTCGGGAACAGTATTTACAGGAGCATTAGAGCATAGGAGGTGGTTGTTGCAGTAACATGTCGGAGAAAGCCCGACCTTACTTTATTTACCGGGATTATCCCGTTTTGATAGAGACACTTATAACGCAGAAACAAGCCGTGTATCAGAAGGATATGCGGCTCTTTTTCTGCCCACAAAGAAAAGGAGATTTTTGATTATGAAGAAAGTAAAAGCAGTAACAACAGACAACAAAATGAACGGAGGTAGCAGTATGAAGGGATTTTTTGGAGGAATGAAAAAGAAGTTAGTACCGGCTTTATGCGGAGCAGGCATGATGCTGACACAGATGAGCACAACCTGTTTTGCGGCAGGAACCGGTACTTCAGCGGTGACACAGCCGCTTGAGAATCTGAAAACACTGGTTATCGCAATTATCGGTGCAGTCGGTGTCATTATCCTTGCGAAGAATGTCATGGAATTTGCACAGGCATACCAGCAGCAGGATTCTTCTACCATGAACTCTGCACTTAAGGGCATCGTAGCCGGTGTCATGATGGCAGGTATTTCTACAGTACTCACATTCTTAGGCTTCTAAGATGCAAAAAGGGAATACCCAAAACGGTAGGAAGGAGATGTAACAAGTATGGATATTTTTAAACTTGGAGACAAAATCCTTGCTTTGCTTGAAATGGTATTTGGTTTCTGGAATAACCAGATATCACTTGTGTTTTCCATGCTCGGACAGTCACCTGTAAGCTTCAAGGGTGGCGGTCCGTGGGCAATCATTGAGGGTATAGAGCCAATCTTTGTAGCGGTTGGCTCTTCCCTTGTAGTGTTGTTCTTTGTCATAGGTTTCTGCTCGGAGAGCGTGGATGTGAAAGATGAAATGCGGTTTGAATCCATCTTACGAATGTTCATCCGATTAGGACTGGCAGAATGGTTCGTGGCAAACAATGTCACGATTATGAAGGCATTCTTCACATCCATAGGTAATCTGGTAAACCTGATGAGTGCGGGAACAACCGTAACTTTGTCAATCGACAGTACACAGGCGGATGTCATTAAGAATCTGGGATTTGGAGAAAGTCTGGTAATGCTTATTCTGGCAGCTCTGTTGTCGATTATTGTCATTATCTGTGGCTTTTTCATCATCTACACGGTATATTTCAGATTTTTGAAGATTCTGATCATTGTTCCGCTTGGAGCGATTGCATTTTCCACAATGGGCGGAAACAGAATGGTGAGCCACACCGCAGTTACTTACTGTAAGTATTTTTTATCCGTCGTCATGGAAGCAGTAACCATGGCACTTGCGATTATTGTCTGCAATGCATTTATCAGTGCCGGACTTCCGGCCTTTACGGGCAGTTATGCAGACTGGGCAAAGACGCTTATTTATCTGTGTGAAATGACATTTACGATTGCCATGACAGTGGGCAGTGTGAAGGGTGCACAGTCGCTGACAAGCAAGGCATTAGGATTATAAGGAGGGAAGAGAATTGGTAATTGAGATTAACAAAGACATTGACCGTTATCAGGAGACCGTGGCATTAGGGCTTACTGCCAAACAGCTTATCTTTTCCGTAGCGAGTGTGGTAGTCGGTGGTGGACTGGTTCTTCTGCTTTATAAGTATATCGGGCTAACGGGCGCAGCCTATGTTGCAATTCCTTGTGTGGCACCGATTGCCCTTGGCGGTTTTTATTCCTATAACGGCATGAGCTTTTATGAGTATATGGGAAAGAAGCTTCAGTTTATGTTCCATAACAAGGCTTTAACTTATGTGTCAACGGAGAGCGAGCAGGCAATTAAGGCTTATGAAGCAGAACAGAGTAACACGGGTAAGAAGAAAAAAGCCGGGAAGGGAGAGAAAACGGAAGTAACCGACAACAAGAAGAATAAGGAGGATTTTGAGGCTATGAAGAAAAAGACAAAAGGCATTCTGATTGGAATGATTGCAGCAGTGGTAGCTGCTGTAGCAGGGGCTGTCATTTATAAGGCAACCCGATAAGTAACCAGATTTGATTGACTTCCTTTGGGGAGCAATCCGTGCACCAGCCGTGTTGTTCCCGGTGTGGTGCGTAAATCCATAAGGAAAGCGTAAAGCAGAAAGGAAGGTAGAGAAGATATGGGTTTATTTGCAGACGGATTTAAGGAGCTTAAGAAAGCCAGTGAGCCTTTATATAAAACTCCGAAATCCATTCAGGAAACCATTGAGATTATGGCAGTTGCGGAAAATGGTATTTTTGAGGTGGCAAGAAACAGATACAGCAAATGTTATCGTTTTCAGGACATCAATTACACGACTGCAACAGAGGACGAGCAGATTGGTATTTTTGAGAGATATTGTAAGTTCTTAAATTCTCTTGACTGTAATTTTAAGATTACCATAAATAACAAGAATAAGAACATGATTGACTTGAGACAGAATATCCTGCTTGCCTACTGCAATGATGGCTATGACCATTTCCGTAAGATTTATAATGATATTATCGAGGAAAAGATTCGTGAGGGCAGACAGGGTATTGAGCAGGAGAGATACTTAACCATCACGATTGAGAGAAAGAACTTTGAAGAGGCAAAGGCACAGTTTGCCACTTTGGAGGCAACCATTCATAAGGCATTTATTGAGCTTGGTGCGGAGATTGTACCACTTTCGGGAGACGAAAGAATCAAGGTGCTTTATGACTATTATCATCTGGGAGATGAAAACAGCTTCAATTTCAGTCTGAAGGAAGCAAAGAAGGTGGGAGCAGATTTCAAGAATGATTTGTGCAACGGAATGATTAAGTTCTTCCCGGATCATTTTGAGGATGAGAGCAAGTTCTGCAGGGCGTTATTCATTAAGAAGTATCCGAGCAGCTTATCAGACCGCTTCATCAATGAAATCACTTCACTGCCGGTTCACTCCATTACAAGCATTGATGTTGTTCCCGTACCGAAGGACCTGACAACAAAGACTTTGCAGAAGAAATATCTAGGTATTGAATCGGATATTATCAAGCAGCAGAGAGTCCGTAATAAGAACAATGACTTTTCTACAGAAATCTCTTATGCAAAGAGAACGGAGAAAAGGGAGATTGAGGCGATTATGGATGATGTCAGGGAAAATGACCAGTGCTTATTCTATGTGGGTGTCACCATTATCGTTATGGCTGAGAGTAAGAAGGAGCTTGACAGTATCTGTGAGACAATCGAAACCATTGGAAAGCGTAACAGCTGTACCATTGATACGCATTTCCTGAAACAGAGGGAGGCACTCAATACTGCACTTCCGATTGGTGTAAGACAGGTGGAGACAATGAGAACCATGCTTACCCAGTCCCTTGCGGTACTGATGCCTTTTAATGTGCAGGAACTGAATGACAGCGGCGGTAATTACTATGGTATCAACCAGATTAGTAAGAACATCAATGTGGGAAACCGTAAGAAACTGATTAACGGTAACGGATTCGTATTCGGTGTGCCGGGTTCCGGTAAATCCTTCTTCTGTAAGATGGAAATGGGTAGTGTATTCTTGTCCGGGGATGATGAAATAATCGTAATTGACCCAATGAACGAATACTTTGATATTGCCCATACTTATGGCGGAACGGTGGTAAATATGTCCACCTATACGGATAACTATGTGAATCCGCTTGCCATGGATGTATGGAACCTTGACCAGAACGATACCAAGGGCTGGGTAAGAGAAAAGGGTGAGTTCATGCTTGGTCTTTGTGAGCAGTGTATCGGGGACAGCTTAAATTCCCGTCAGAAGTCTATTATTGACAGATGCGTGAGAAAGCTTTATATCGACATTGCCAGAAGCAGGGAGAAGTATATTCCGGTCATGAGCGACTTTTATGATTTACTGTTAGAACAGCCGGAGGAGGAAGCAAAGGATATCGCATTATCCCTTGAGCTTTTTGTAAGCGGTTCCCTTAACATCTTCAATCATCAGACCAATGTGGATGTGGATAACCGATTTACTGTGTATGGTATTAGAGACCTTGGTGCTGAGCTTAGTCCGATTACCATGCTGGTAATGATGGAGTCCATTCAGCAGAGAATCGTGGAGAATGGTAAGCGTGGCAAGGCAACATGGCTCTATATTGATGAGTTCCATGTGCTCCTAAATTCAGAGTATTCAGCGAAGTATTTACAGCAGCTTTGGAAAAAGGTTCGTAAGCAGGGTGGACTATGTACGGGTATTACCCAGAACGTGGTCGATCTGTTACAGAATTATACGGCAACAACTATGCTGGCAAACTCCGAGTTTGTGGCACTTCTTAAGCAGGCGAATACAGACAGCTCTAAGATGGCGGAGGTAATCGGGGTATCCGAGGCGCAGCTTCGATTTGTAACCAATACTGCATCCGGTATGGGGCTTATCAAGTGCGGTTCTGTGGTAATTCCTTTTGATAATCAGATTAGCAAGGATACTGACCTTTATAAGCTGTATAACACCAATATCCATGAACGTATCGCTGAAATGAAAGCGAAGGAAGCCAGAGAACTTTCAGAAAAAACTGATTGAGAGATTAACCCTGTCTTGATATAATTGAGGCAGGGTTGATTTTAAAAATCATAATTTTGCTTCAAAATGGCAAGAATGAATTTGTGACAACACTGTTGACACAAATTGAAAGGTGGAATGTTCTTATGGGTAATGATTTGGTGTCCGCAGCAGATTTAATTAAGATTATTGATGAATCCAGACAAAATGCATTAAAGAAAGTAAATGAAGAACTTATCAATATGTATTGGAAAGTTGGTGAGTTATTAAGCAAAGAAGCGGAGCAGGCATCTTTTGGTGATGCATATATTGACGGAATTGCAAATGAAATACAGCAAGCATTTCCAGGTATAAAAGGATTTAACCGAAGAGGTCTTTATAGAATGAAAAAATTCTATGAAACTTATGCCGGGGATGAATTTGTGACAACACTGTTGACACAAATAAGCTGGAGTAATCATCTGGCAATTATGTCTAAAGCAAAAACACCGGAAGAAAGGCATTTTTATATTACTTTGTGTATTAAGGAATCTTATTCAGCCAGAGAACTTGAAAGGCAGATAAATAGTGGATATTACGAAAGATATATGTTGTCACAGGATAAATTACTTCCGGAACCAATTCAGGGTTTGAAGGATAATCCGTTTTTAGATTCATATATCATGGAATTTATTGATTTACCTAAGTCATATAAAGAAAAAGACTTTAGAAAAGCATTAATTCAAAATATGAAAGATTTTATTTTGGAGCTGGGAAAAGATTTTACTTTTATTGACGAGGAGTATGTTGTTCAGGTTGGTGGAGAGGATTATTCTATTGATTTATTGTTTTTTCACAGAGGGTTGCAATGTTTGGTAGCGTTTGAATTGAAGGTTGGAAAGTTTAAACCAGAGTATGTATCAAAGATGGATTTCTACCTTGAAGCATTAGACCGTCAGAAAAAGAAGGAACACGAAAATCCTAGTGTAGGATTAATTTTATGTGCAGCTAAGAATGATGAAGTGGTAGAGTATGCTATGAGCAGAACCATGTCGCCAATGCTTGTATCAGAGTATAAATTGCAGTTGCCTGATAAAAAGGTGCTTGAGAGAAAACTTCAGGAATTGGTTAATATTCCACAGATTGAGGATTAGTGTTTATGGGCAAGAATAATAAAGTATGCCCTGTTTGTGGGAAAAAGATGAAGCAACAGTTTATCGGTTTGCAACATTGTAAATGTGGTATGAGTTGGAAGAAGGATATGGGCTTTTTTGAACGGACAAACGATATGGTATTTGTTCTGGAAAGAGAAGCAGACGGAAAAAAGAAAATTTTAATCAAATGAGATTTATAGCCATTATGGAGATTCAGTTCTCTGTAATGGCTATTTTTATGCTCAAAAAGGAGGAGGTGAACGAAGTTGAAAATCAAAAAAGTGGATGACAAGCCGATGGTGATTCATACCAAGCAGAAAGCAAAGCTTCATACTCATGAACCGAAGCAGGCAGCTATCAAGGGGAGTAACATCTATACCGTAGAACGAGACCCGACCAAGAAGTCGGCTGAGCATACTAAGTATCGTAAGAGTACGGTTCATCAGGTACAAAAGGAAGGGATGTTTTCCAAGTACAGAAAGAAGGTGCAGCAGGCGAACCAGTCTGTCAAGGTCAAGAACACTTCCCTTCGTAATGCCGGTATGGTAGGCGGCAAGGTTATGACAGACCAGATAGAAGGCGGACATGAAATACAGCAGTCAGCAATGATTATGTATGAAGCCTCTAAGCCCGTGACCGGAACTGCATCAAGAGGAGCCGAGTTATTCAGGCAGCAGGTCATTAACAGACAGAAGCTTAAGATTAAGAAGGTGGATGCCGGAAAGAAGATCGCCAAGAAGGGTGTAAAGGGCACCGCTAAAAAGGTGGCAAAGGAGAGCGGTAAGAAGGTAGCAAAGGAATCGGCGAAAACGGTTGCGAAAGAAACCTCTAAAGTTGTTGCAAAAACTGCAACAACTGCGGCAACAACTGCGGCTGGCACAGCGGTTTCTCCGGGAGTTGGAACCGTGATTGGTATTGCAGCCGGGGAAGTGGTTGGAGAAGCAGTAGCCTATAAGATGGATCAGCAGGATATGGCTAATAACGTCCGTTCCAGAAAGGTTAAGTTCTTTTTGGATAAGATGAAGGCACAGGATGAACAGCGGGACAGCTTTGGAAAGCTTGTGAAGGACATTTTTGTTCAAAAGGGTATGTTTGTTGCAAAGTATGTGGCTAAACTTGTGCTGCCGATTCTGTTGGGACTGGTACTTCTTGTGTCAGTAGTTGCCATTCCTGTGGTAGCAATCGTGGGAACGATCTATAATTCACCATTTGCCATATTTTTGCCACCACTGGAGGACGGGGATACTGTTACGACAGTTGCAAGTGCGTATGTTTCGGAATTTAACCGAGAAGTGAATGAGCTGGCAAGCAATCATACCGGATATGATGATGGAAAGATTGTATATGTTGGGTATGAGGGAGAAGGCAATCCAAGTAACTACTATGACATTCTTGCCATATATATGGTCAAGTATGGCGTGGGAGATACAGCAACCATTATGAATGATACTTCAAGGGGATGGTTAAAATCTGTGGTAGATGATATGTGTACTTATACGACTTCTTCCGGTTCTGAAACAGAAACCGTGGAAAATGAGGATGGTACAACCACAACTACAACCACGACCTATCTGTATGTAAACGTAACTTTGAAGTCATGTTATACCATGGCGAATGAGTATGGTTTTACGCAGGAGCAGATGGATTTGCTCGTGGATTTTATGTCGCCTGAAAACCTTGCCATTCTTGGATATAGTCCGGGAGGCGGTGGAGGTGATCCGGGTGTATGTTCTCTGACTGAGGCAGAGATACAGGAGGTACTTGATGACATACCGGATGGGGCAGCCAAGGATGCCTGTGACTTTGCACTTCACAGGGTAGGATATCCATACAGTCAGGAATTGAGACACAGCGGTACGCACTTTGACTGTAGTTCTCTTGTTTACTATGCATGGCTTGATGCAGGCGTTGATATTAGTTATGGTGGAGCAACTACAGCCGGATATGAAGCACAGGGACTTGCCAATGCAGGAAAGACTTCTGTGTATGAAGATTTGCAGCCGGGAGATTTGATTTTCTTCAGTTATGAAGAGACGGACGGATATCTTGATATTTCTCATGTTGGAATTTATGTGGGGAATGGAAAGATGGTAGATGCGAGAGGTACAGCGTATGGAGTGGTTTACCGGGATGTACCACCTAATTCAGGAGCGATTGTGATGATTGGTAGACCAAATTAAGATTGGGCAGGGCTTTATGGCTCTGCCTGTTATGATGGAGGTAGCTTATGAAGATAGAAGAAATGGTTATGGTCATTTATAATCAAAAAGGCATTGAGAAGAATTTTCTCTGCTCTTTTGAACACTTTATAAAAAAGTATGCAACAGATGCCTGTGACAGCTATTTTGAGATGGCAGAGGTTGCAGCGGGACTTCAGGAAACAAAGCAGAAAGACGGTTCATTTTTTGAGATGTATTACGCATCCAATAAAACCATGTATGCAAGGTTTTGTGGGAGTCTCAATGAACTCAGATTGTTTATTGCGGGCAAGCTGAACGATGGAATGACGAATGTTTTTGAAGAGGATTTTTGTGATAAGGAATGTCTGGATGTATTAAGCAGATTAGGTATTTCTACAGACAGAAGCATGGCTATTGCAAAATGGCCGCACTATGAAAAACTGGAGTCTGATTTAGTGCAGGGAGAGATTTATCACAATTTCAACGGTTCCGATTATCGTCTTATGGAAAGATATTCGGACCGAAACATGTTGTTCATGGATGTAAATTCAGGTCAGTTTGTAGTTGGTGTGGGTGTAGACTATTTTGTCAGATATCCTCAGGGCGAGGACAGATATTCTTCCCTCAGTGAAACGGGGATTGAATGGGGAAGCGGTGTGTACCTTGGCAATACACCATCCACCATCAACTTTACCATGCTCCGCAGGGAGTATGGTAAGGACAAGGAAATCTTATGCCTTGAAGATTACAGGGTATCTTTGAAGGAGCAGTTTTCTACTTATCATGCACTGGCAAAGAATGAAGCTCTTGTGGATTCTGTAAGAGAGGCTGCAACAAATGCCATGTATGAGGAATTTGGAACCGGGAAGCCTGACACATTTACTTCAAAACTAAATGCCGGAGATTATGACAAGGGTTTTTGGGGTAATCAGGTGCAGGAGAAGTACAGGGGGCGATAGGATGCAGGAGTTTCAGATTGAGATTAAGGAGGAGCTTGCAAGAGTGGAAACCATTCAGGCGGAAACTCTTGGAGAAGCCATTGATAAGGCGATGGAGCTTTATTATGGGCAGAAGATTATATTGGATGCAGAGGATATGAAGGGCGTGGACTTTCAGCCGATGCAGCAGGAGAAGACGAGATAAGGAGGACAAAACCTATGGGAAAACAGAATAAAGAGATTATTGACAATATGGAGTTTCTGATGAAAGAGCTTCATAAGGAATGGGACAGATCGGGTGCTAATAAGGCATCCGTTTTTATTTCCCTTGAAGAAGTGGAGGATGTTCATAAGGTGATTCTGCTTCGGATTGCCAAGCAGCAGAAGGAAGCGGAAACAGGGAACATCACATTTAAGAAAAGTGTGAGACTGTCGAGAGAGTGCTATGTATTACTCAGACTTGCAAGAAAGATCAAGGCAGAGGAACACAAGACTTACCGTAACGGAACCTGTTATGAGTTTGAAGTGGCTTTGGATAAGGACGAACTGAAGCTCTTTAAGGAAATGTTTGGTGAGAAGGTGAAGTAGATGGGAAAGTATCAGATTATCTATGCTGACCCACCCTGGCAATTCAAGACTTATTCCAAGAAAGGCAGCCTGCAAAAATCAGCAGACTGCCATTATTCATGCATGAGCATAGAGGATATTATGGCACTTCCTGTCGAAACACTGGCAGCAGATGACTGTGTGTTGTTTCTGTGGGTGACTTTTCCTCTCTTAAAGGAAGGACTGGAGACCATAAGAAGATGGGGCTTTACTTATAAGACCTGCGGCTTTAATTGGGTAAAACGGAATAAGAAGGCAGACAGCTGGTTTATGGGGCTTGGATACTGGACCCGTTCCAATTCGGAGCTTTGTCTGATTGGTACAAAGGGGCATCCGAAACGGATATCAAAATCCGTATCACAGGTATGCGACGCAAGGATTATGGAGCATAGCAGAAAACCGGAGGAAATCCGGGACAGAATCGTAGAGCTTTGCGGAGACCTGCCAAGGATTGAATTGTTTGCCAGAAGCAGGGCAGCAGGCTGGGACAGCCTTGGAAATGAGATTGATGGAAGAGACATTCGTGAAGCAATCTGCGAATGTAATACAGCATAAGGAGGAAGAGATATGGGCGTGGATTATCAGGCAAGACAGATTTATGATATGCAGATAAAGGATGTTACGACCTCACCGGAAAAGTGGAAGAGTATCTTAAAGCTTGCGGGAAACCTTTACCGATATGAGTTTGATAACATCCTGCTTATCTATGCACAGAGACCTCATGCAACTTTGGTAGCCGATTATGATACATGGAAAAAGGTGGACAGATATGTCATGAGGGGAAGCAAGGGCATTGCCATATTCCCTTCAAGGGCATTAAATACCCACTTAAGACATGTGTTTGATATTACGGATACCGGTGGCAGGAATGTGAAGCTGACATGGGACTTAAACGGGGATACCTTAAAGGAATATGTAGATTTTCTGGCTTCACAGGGACTTATTAAGCCGTCACAGGCTACGGACAGAGAGACACAGTTTTTGGTAATGAAGGACTTTACAAAGAAGGAAATCGGAGTCATAATAAAAGAGGACTTCGAGGAACGAATGTCCGAATTATTACAACTATCAGGTAGTGGGATTACTGAATATGTTCAGAATGAGAGTTCTGGGCAACCAAAACGTCAGGGCTTACCGGATATGGAGCAGCTGGTTATGCAGAGTGTTTTATATACGGTGGGTACGAGATGCGGATTTGACTTATCTGAAGAAGAACAGGATTTTAGTCAGATCGTAAAGGTTTCCAATGAGGAAATGGTTTACCGTCTCGGTTCTCTGGTATGCGATGTCTCCTGTAGTGTTCTTAGAGGAATCAACAGTAACTTAAAGACCATGGAACAGCAGAAAAGATTATCTGCGGAAGGGAGAAATCAATATGGCAGAGATGGCATTATCGTACACGGAAGTGGACGGACTGCTTTATCCGAATATTCAGATACCGGAAGAGCAGTCAGTGGAATTACAGAAGCTGGGCAAATACGGAAGGATGGCGATGAAGTACTTGGAGGAAATGGAGCCTCAGAGGTACAAAACGTTATTCCGTTTCGGGAAGCTGGCAGAGAAGATGCAGGAAGTGGAAGCGGAAGCGAACAGCCTGTTAGAGACACTGATGGAACAGTTCTTAGCGAAGCACAAGCCACAGAATCCGTCATCCACGATGGAGATGTGGAGACTGCGAGAGCAGGCGAAGATGCAGGCAGAGGAAGTAGTCTTGAGTCAGGTAGTAATGCGTTTCCATTAGAAAACGCATCTGAAGTTTCATTAGAAGATGAAGAATTAAACAGAGAATTAAATGAGCTTGACTCATTTGGAAAAACGGAAGCCGGTGAATATCATCAGGCTTCTTTTTTTGACCCTGAATATGGACTTGCTGCACCAAAGAAGCAGACTTCCGATTTTGCAGAAAAGGCAATGGAGAAACTTGCCAAGGAACAGTCAGAAGTAAAAGTCGGGAAGTATAACTATTTGTATCCGAAGAAAGAACCAGTTGTACCCCATGATTTTATTAAGCAGGTGGTGCTTCGTGGAACGGGATTTGCAAACGGAAGGTCGAGGGTATGCGAGATATTCCATACGGAGGTGGATGCAGGTACAAGAGCCAAGCGGATTAAGCAGGAATTCGGTCTGGGTGGAGCAGGCTGGCCTCTTGAGGGATACGGGCTTCACGGATATGACACCTTCCACGGACAGGGTATCAGGTTCCAGTGGCGTGATGAGGAAGGTGAAAAGGAAGGGTATGTATCGTGGAAGAACATCGAAAAAGAAATCGGTGTTCTGATTATGACGGGAGAGTATCAGCCGGAAGCAGCAAGACTTGAGGATATCAGCATGGATGGTATCCGGGAAGACGTTGAAGTCATTGACGGAGAGTATAGAGAACTGGATGCCGTCAGTGATGCAGACGGAATTGATGATTTTGCCATTCCGGATGAGCCGGAGAGCTACAACAGTTCCTTAAGTGACATCGAAAAGTTAAACCGTGCCTACAACGAGGGAAGACCTCTTACGGAGGAAGAGGCAGCCATTGAGGATCGGCTTGCAACCATGGCAGAGTATGGTCCTGAAATGCAGATGGAAGAAGCGTATGACGAAGAACCGGAAGAAGCACCCGAGGAGGAAATGCCCAAGCAGGCACCTGTTAAGGATGCCGGAGAGCTTCAGTATATCGAACCGATTGATTACGCAAAGCGTATTGCGGATATGGATGAAGATTTAAGGACGGCACTTGAAATTCTGGTATCGGAATGTAGCTGCTATACACCTTATAAGCCGTTTCTTCAGGATATTGTTGAAAGCAAGGATCTGTTCATGCCAAACCGTCTTGAGTTCTTATCGGATGTGGTTTTAGACGGGGCAGACAAAAAGGATGCCTATGCCAACAACCAGTACGGACTGATTGCTTATGTCCTAAAGCCTTATGAGTTTGAAGTAAGCTATAAGAACAGGCATGGAGAACGGGTGAGGGAAACCTGTGGTTACCGGGAACTGTATGAGGTGCTTTCCTATATGGTAAAGACTCCCTATTACTGTGGTGCAGACCACAGGGCGCAGTATGACAGGATGATGCAGGGAGAGTCAGCCGGAAGAAAACCGATTTACCAGTTGTTTCTTGATAAGCAGGAGGAGATTCATAAGAACCGGGAAGAGACCAGACAGAGGGCACTTGCCAATGGCTGGGAGGTGGCAGATGGCAGTAAGGATAAGAAGATTAACTTTCATTACAATCTTGTGGAGGTTCCTAGAGGCGGAGCAAAGACCAGATACAAATGGAATATCGATGCCATTAAGATCTTAAAGCAGATTGAGCAGGAAGGCAGACTTGCCAACAGAGAAGAGCAGAAGATTTTATCGAACTATGTGGGATGGGGCGGATTATCCCAAGCCTTTGATGAGCGTAATGCATCATGGGAGAAGGAGTATCAGGAATTAAAGGAGCTTCTTACGGAGGATGAATATGCTGCGGCAAGAGCTTCCGTCAACAATGCTTTTTATACTTCGCCGGAGATTGCCATGTGTATCAACAATGCATTGGTGCAGTTTGGTTTCCGTGGAGGAAATGTATTGGAGCCTTCCATGGGTGTGGGCAACTTCTTTGGCAGTATGCCGACACCGATGCAGCGAAGCAGTCTGTACGGTGTAGAGCTTGACAGCATTTCAGGCAGGATTGCAAAGCAGCTTTACCAGAAAGCCAATATCAGCATTACCGGATTTGAAAAGACGAATTTCCCGGACAACTTCTTTGATGTGGTGGTGGGAAATGTGCCATTCGGGGATTATAAGGTATTTGACCCGAAGTACAATAAGTACAATTTCCGTATCCACGATTACTTTATTGCAAAGTCGCTGGATCAGGTCAGACCGGGCGGTATTGTGGCAGTCATTACCACGAAGGGAACACTGGATAAAAGCAATCCGACTATCCGTAAGTATATTGCGGAACGGGCAGAACTGGTCGGAGCGGTGAGACTTCCGAATACGGCATTTAAGGATAATGCAGGAACAGAGGTCACATCGGATATTCTTTTCTTACAGAAGAGGGAGCGGAAGATGGACATTGAGCCGGACTGGGTACACCTTGGATATACGGAGAATGGCATTGCAGTCAATTCCTATTTTGTGGAGCATCCGGAAATGATGCTTGGTCACATGGAATACGACAGCCGTATCTTCGGACAGGATTCAAGATATACGGTCTGTGTTAATGATGACGAGAACTTCAATCTGTATGCTGCCTTAAACAATGCCATTCACAATATCCAAGCGGAAATGACAGATTTCGACAGACTGACGGAAGAGGAGGAAGCAAGTGAGGATATTATTCCGGCAGACCCGGATGTGAGAAACTTTACCTATACCTTTTATGAAGGAAAACTGTATTACCGGGAAAACTCCCAGATGGTAAGACAGGAAGTATCTGCAAATGCCGAGGAGCGTATCAGACAGCTGGATGAAATCAGGACGATTACAAGGGAACTGATAGATATTCAGATGGAAGGGTGTTCCGAGGAGGAGCTTAAGAGTAAACAGGAACTCTTAAATACAAAGTATGATAAGTTTGTGGAACGGTACGGGTATATCACGGGTAAAAGCAATAAGATGGCATTTCGTGATGACAGCGACTATCCGCTTCTTTGCTCTCTGGAGGAAGTAAATGAAGAAGGAGAGGTGAAGAAAGCGGATATGTTTTATAAACAGACCATTAAGGCAAAGCCGGTTATTGAAAGAGTGGAGACAGCGGTGGAGGCACTGAATATCTCCATCAATGAGTTCGGTGCAGTAAATCTGCCTTATATGCTGTCGATTTATGAGCCGGATATAGAGGCAGCAAGGAAAGAAGTGCAGGAAAAGACCGGGGAAAGTGAGGTAAGCTTTTCCGAGGAACTGACCGGGGAGCTTAGACAGGCGGCACTTATCAAAGAGCTGGAAGGACTGATTTACTTAAATCCGGCACTTGCCAATGAGAATAATCCGGCAGCGGGTTATGAAACGGCGGATGAGTATCTGTCCGGCAATGTCAGGGAAAAGCTTCGTGTGGCAAAGGCTGCCGCACAGGAAAATCCCGCATTTGGAATCAATGTGGAGGCACTTGAAAAGGTGCAGCCGGAGCGGATTGAAGCCAGTGACATTGATGTAAGAATCGGAACCACATGGATTGACCCGAAGGATTATGAGCAGTTTATTTATGAGCTTCTTAATACACCGAGAAGGGCTAGGGCAGTCCGGAGTGAGTGGTACAATTCCGGTATTCAGGTACACCTTAATAAAATAACGATGGAATGGTTCATAGAGAACAAGTCTATGGATAAGCGTTCAGTAGCAGCTACCAAAACATATGGTACAAGCCGCATGGACGCTTATTCTATTTTTGAGGAGACTTTGAATCTGAAAACCGTGACCGTGCGTGACAGGGTGGATGACGGAGACGGAAAGTACCATTATGTGGTGAATAAGAATGAGACCATGCTGGCAAGGGAAAAGCAGAACCAGATGAAGGAGAAGTTCAAGGAATGGCTGTTTTCTGACCCGGAACGAAGGGCTAAGTATGTGGATTATTACAATGAGACCTTCAACAATATCAGACTGCGTGAGTATGACGGAAGTCACTTGCAGTTTCCGGGAATGAACCCTGAGATTGAGCTAAAGCCCCATCAGAAGAATGCTGTTGCAAGAATCTTACTTGGTGGAAATACCCTTCTGGCACACTGTGTCGGAGCGGGTAAGTCCTTTGAGATGATGGCAGCCTGTATGGAGCAGAAGAGGCTTGGACTTGCCAATAAGACTGTCATGGTTGTGCCAAAGCCTTTAATCGGGCAGACCGCATCAGAGTTTTTAAGGTTATATCCGTCTGCCAACATTTTAGTAGCAACGGAGCGTGATTTTGAAAAGAGCAGAAGAAAGCAGTTTATTTCAAGGATTGCCACCGGGGATTATGACTGTATTATCATGAGTCACTCGCAGTTTGAGAAGATACCGATTTCTGCGGAACGGAAAGAGCGTATGCTTCAGGCACAGATTGATGAGATTGCTTATGCGATTGAGGACATGAAGAACCAGAACGGGGAGCAGTGGACGATTAAGCAGATGGAGAGCCAGAGAAAGAAGCTGCAGGAACAGATGGAGGCACTTTCGGATGAGAGCAGAAAGGATGATTTGATTACCTTTGAGGAGCTGGGTATTGATTCCATTATGGTGGATGAGGCACATGCGTTTAAGAACCTTGCGATTTTTTCCAAGATGAATAACGTGTCAGGTATCAGTTCCTCGGGTGCAAAGAAGGCGACGGATATGCAGCTGAAATGCCAGTATATCAGCGAGATAAACGGAAACCGGGGAATTGTGTTTGCGACGGGAACCCCGATATCCAATACCATGTGCGAGATGTATGTCATGCAGCTGTATTTGCAGAAGCCGGCATTGGAGCAGATGGGAATTTACCACTTTGATGCATGGGCGGCGAACTTCGGTGAAGTGACAACCGCCCTTGAGCTTACGGTGGAAGGAAGCGGTTTCCGTTTCAAGAGCCGGTTTAATAAGTTTACCAATCTGCCGGAGCTTATGAATATCTATCGTGAGGTGGCGGATGTACAGACTGCGGATATGCTTGACTTAGATGTGCCTGCTCTTCGAGGCGGCAAGGCAATCATAGTGGAGTCAGAGCCGGACTGGTATGTGAAGCAGGTCATGGAAGATTTTGTGGTAAGGGCAGAGCGTATCCGCAATGGTGGTGTAGACCCTTCCGTTGATAACTTCCTTAAGATTACCCATGAGGCGAGACTTCTTGGAACGGATGCCAGACTGATAGACAGGGATGCACCGAATAATCCCGATGGAAAGCTGAATAAGGTGGCTGAGAATGTATGGAAGGAGTATCAGGAAAACAACCGGGATGGAAAGATTGGTTGTCAGCTGATTTTCTCCGATATCGGTACGCCGGGACCGGATAAAGACTTTACGGTATATCAGTACTTAAAGGATGCGCTGGTACAGTACGGAATCCCGGAGGATGAGATTGCCTTTATCCATGATGCCAAGACCGATGCCCAGAGGGATGTGCTGTTTAAGGAGATGCGTACCGGTAAGAAGAAGGTTCTCATCGGTTCCACGGACAAGTGTGGTACGGGTGTAAACGTACAGACACACCTTGTGGCATTGCACCATGTGGATTGTCCATGGAAGCCTTCTTCCATTGAGCAGAGAGAGGGTCGAGGTATCAGACAGGGTAATGAGAATGACGAAATCGCTGTGTACCGTTATGTAACGAAATCAACTTTTGATGCCTATAACTGGAGTCTGGTTGAGAATAAGCAGCGGTTTATCAGTCAGGTCACTACAAGCAAGGCTGTGAGCCGAACCTGTGAGGATATCGACGAAGCGACTTTATCCTATGCGGAAATCAAGGCGGTTGCCACGGGAAATCCGTTAATCAAGGAGAAGATGGAGATCGACAATGATGTGCAGAGACTGAAGCTCTTAAAGGCATCCTATGACAATCAGCGGTATGCCCTGCAGGATAATTTCATGATCCGTTATCCGAAACTGATTAAGGCAGCAAAGGAAAAGCTTGCCTGTGTCAGGGAGGATATAAAGGTCAGGGACAAAGAGTTATTGGAGCATCCGGATTTTGCCATCACAGTAGGCAAATTTACTTATACGGAGAGGGCGGATGGCGGTGCCGTCATGCTGGAAGCGGTAAGTAAATGTAAGACCGGTGATATAACAGCACTTGGCAGTTTCCATGGCTTTGAGCTTCTTGTGGAGAAGAACTTTATGGGTGTCAATTACTTAATCCTTCGTGGGAAGACCGAGTACAAGGTAGAGCTTTCCACCAGCCCGGTGGGCAACATGGTGAAGCTTGAAAACTGTTTTAACGGGATTCATGAAAACGAGGAGTACCTGCTTAAAAAGATTGAGCAGTATGAAAACGATCTGGTTGCATCGAAGGAAGAGTATGAGAAACCGTTCATGCACGAAGAGGAACTTGCTGAGAAGCTTGCAAGGCAGTTTGAGTTAAATGCCCAGCTTGACCTTGAGAATGAAAAGGTTGCGGATGCAGACCTTGGAGGACTTGAGGAAGAAAAGAGCATGAATGTAGCAGAGACACAGGTTCCTTATGAGACAAGGAACGACAAAAAAAGATAACGGATGCCCTGCAAAATGGCGGGGCATTTTCGCGGGAGGAATGCTGTATGAGCAGAAGGAAGGTAATTACCGGACTTTTAATTGTGGCGGGTGTACTGTTCTTTGCCATACCGATTGTTTATCACTATATCGGGAGTAGGGAGACAGATAAACTGACGCAGGAATTTGAGCAGATTTTGGAGGAAGTGCAGGAAGATGAGACAGAGATGGAAGAAACCGGGGAGGAAACCGAAGCCTCCATTAGTGAAGAGGACGCAGCCATATTTGCAGAAGGGGATGTTATTGCCATTCTGGAGATTGAAGCGATAGATATCCGCTATCCGGTGGTGGAAGGGTGTTCTTCCTCAATACTAAACAAGGCAATCGGGCACATGAGCGAGACCGGAAGAATCGGGGAGAAGGGAAACTGCGTGTTGTGCGGTCATAATGGCAGCCGATACGGGGAGTTTTTCACACATCTTAATAAGGTTGTGCCGGGGGATACCGTGACCCTTCTTGACAGGACAGGGGTGCTTCATAAGTATGAGGTCACGGAAACCTTTGTGGTAGGTCCATACGATAATTCCATCCGTACACAGGGAGAAGAGGAAGAATTAACTCTTTTTACCTGTGCCGAGAAGGGAACAAAGCGGTTTGTGGTTAAATGTGCTCCGATTGGAGAGGAAGGTGCTTATGGAGAATAGGACAAGGTACCGTCTTGGAGAGGTGGAGGAGAAACTATCCGAGATGGAATTTGAAGACAGATGCGATGAGATTGTGGAGATAGATGATGACATGCAGCTTGTTGTAAGCGGCTGGTATGTTTTTATCCCCGGTCTTTCGCTTTATCTGCGGGCGGGTGTTGCCTGTGTCTATGACGAAGAAGCAGGTATGTATATGCCCGATTTTGATGTGACCGTTCTGTATGAGGAGCTTGCGGCAGACAAGTGGATTTACTATGAACAGGACGGATTTACGGTTACTTTGGCAAACTGGCTGAACGGTCGTCTGCCAATTAGTAATATAGAAACTTTAGAGTGTTATCTGGTGATACCGGATGAAGATGAACCGGGTCGGGCGGTTCCCGACAGAAAGTGAGGAACGTATGAAGTATTCAATTCGTGTAACAGAAGCTAAGAATCAGGAAGGTAATGTAAGAGGTTTTGCAAACCTTGTATTTGGAGAATCCTTTAAGATTACCAATATCGCCATTCTGGAGAATAAGGAGAAGGGTACACTTTTCGTATCCATGCCGAGATATAAGTCCAGTGAGCGTGACGAGAATGGCGGTGTTGTCTATAAGGATGTCTGCAATCCGATTACCGCAGAGTTTCGTGAGGAGCTTTATGGCAATATCCTTGAAGCCTTTGAACAGGAGAAGTCCGCTGATAAGCCGGAGAAAAGAGCGGAAAGAGGCGAGGCAGAGATGCCGGAATTTTCCGTGACCGTTACCCCATATGAGAGGGAGGGCAGTAACATCCGTGGTCTTGTCCGTATTTATTTCGATGACAGTTTCATCGTGAATAATGTCAGCATCTTACAGGGGAAGGATAAAGTATTTGTGGCAATGCCTTCCTACAAGACAAAGCAGACGGACGAGCAGGGCAAGGCAGTGTATCAGGATGTGTGCTATCCGGTCACAAAGGAATTTTGTGAAAAGCTCTATTCTGAAATCGTGAGCCAGTATGAAAAGGCAAAGGAACAGAATGAGACAAAGGCGAAGGAAGCAGCACAGAGTCAGGCACAGCAGTCGAAAGATGAGTATATGAAGGCTGACGGGAAAGAACTTCCCTTTCGCTGATTAAATTTTGAATAAGGCAGGGCGGCCGGGTGCTACCCTGCCGGAAATGGAGGATACGATGATGGAAGAGAAACCATTGACCGGAGAAGAGATATTACAGCAAATCTTAGGAGCACTGAATGGAAGCGGAATGCAGCAGGCAACCAACGGATTATATGAGCTTTGTTCCTATGTGGACAGCATGACACATAAGGTGGAGGACATGACGGAGGAGATTGCCGGGCTTCGTGAAGAGATTCAGAGGATGCAGGAGGATACCCTTACCAACAGACTGAAACAGTCCTTGTCGGAAGCGGCAGACCGTTTGGAGAAACGATGTACGGAGATAAAGCAGCAGATCTTTGAGGTAAAGGAGAGTATCAAGAATAAAGCCGGGGATATCATGGCAGACTTTAAGAAACGGGGAAAGGCGGCACTGAACCGTGTGTCGGAATTTGTCGGTCTTAAGGATAAGCTTATTGGTATCCGTAATAAGGTAAAGGAGGGAATTGCTGATACTAACCGCACCATTGCCAAGATTGACTCTTTCGGAAAGGGTATGCGTGAGGCAGGACAGAAGATTGCCAACACCTTCCGTACCTTTGCTGATAAGGAAGAGGTGGATTACTCGGATAAGGAGCAGAAATTTTCCAAGACAGAGGCTGCGAAAAAGCCTTGGCAGTGGCAGAAGAAGGTATATGAATCCATGGTACTTCGTCTGGATGCAGCCATTGACAAGGTGGAGGATTTATCAAGGGATGTGGAATTAGACCATATGGAGAAGAAACAGGCTGATAAACCGGAACATGTGACAGATATCCGGGAGGAGATTACTCCTGCAATGTCTGTGGCAGAACCCACAGAGTACCAATATGGTGCGGAAGCGTTTGAGGCGGTTTATCCGAAGATGGATGCTGAAATCAAACCGGATATGAAAGCTCCGTCAGTTCCAAAGACCGGAAAGGCTAGGTAGATGCCTATGACGGATAAGGAGAAAAGGTACTGGGCATATTTCTTAAATGTGAATGGTAAGATAGAATACTATGAGCAGTGTAAGAAATGTGTTCATACCTGTAAGCAGAGCTTCCGGATAACGGGATTACTTTGCAAAAAGTTTCAGGAAGCCAAATAGCATAGGGCGTATTATCAGAAATGGTGGTGCGCCTTTTTTGATACACTAATTATTGCAGATTTGATGATTCGCATAACAATTGTGACATAGGAGGATCAGTGTAATTCAAATGCATTTTGGGCAAGAAATATTATGGATGTGAAACAGAAATTGGGGTAGAATAAAGTATCAAAACTTAAGGAGAAATAACGCCAGATAGTATTGAAGACTGAGGTTTTCTGAGTTATTTTGTTATTTCAAGATATTAACTGACCAGAGATGAGAAGAAAGATGTTTCTCTCATCCCTGGTCAGTTATTTTTTAATTATAACTTACATCAAATTCAATCATCAGACCACCAAAATTATCTACGAAATAAGCATATTGCATTGGATGTGTTTCTTTTAGTTTTTTATATCGATTGGTTTCTGCAGGCTCCAAATGAACACCAAAACCACAATACATACAACCATTTCTTGTATACCCCATATTGTATAAATCAGGAATTTTTACTTTGTATTTATCGATGTATTCAGAAATATCTTCGTCAGTCCAAAATGAGAGAGGTTTGCATTGATTGTCTTTTAATTTATAAAATACATTACAACCATATTCTAACCAAGCTTTCTCACGTTGATAGCTTTCAGATGCTAAAATCCCGAGAATAACGCAATCCATACCTAATTCTTTCGCTTTTCTACGGAGAGGTTCTTTCTTGAGTTTGTCGCAGCATTTATCAGAAATAGGTAATTCCATGTAATCTTTATATTTTCTAAAATTGCGTTCAATGTAATCGATAGAATTTTGTTTAGTGCGATTGGTTTTAGCATGTTGATAAGTACGAATCGCATTAGATATACGTTTTGAAAACATCGGATATCCGTATCTTTCTACAACTTTTTTGAAATTCCACATTTCACCTTTAGAATCAATGGGATAAACAGTAATGATATTTGTATGATTTTCGTTGATTTCCCATTGAATGTGTTTAAGCGTCTCGGGATATTCATTAGTAGTGTTGGCAAAAAGATGTAATATGTTTGGATACATTTGTTTTGCTATATGTGATAACACGGTAGAGTCCTTACCACCAGAATATGAAATATAACAATGGTCTTCTCCAAAGGTGGTTATAGCTTCTCGTATGAGATACTTCGTTTGGATTATTTTTGCTTCAAGAGGCATAGCTCGCAAAGAGGCTAAAGTATCGCGGCGATATGAAAGAAATTCAGCATGTTTTTCGCCACATTTTTTGCAATAGCGTGAATCACGGCTAAATTGCATGGAGTCATCGTATTCCTTGTTACAAATTTTACAAATAAACATTGTTTTACTCATCCTTCTTGATTTTGAAACTAACAAAAAGTTTGTATTTACATTATAATACAAAAATACTGTTAGTCAAGTGCAAAAATACAAAAATTTATTGTGAAAATGAGCTGATTATAGTACAATAAAAAATTGGAAAGGTGGGCATTTCTATGGAAATTGGACGCAGATTATCTGAACTGAGAAAGAAAAATGGATACACACAAAAACAATTAGCGGATGCTCTCAATTTGTCTCAGCAAATTGTTAGTAACATAGAAAGGAATACCACGGCACCTGATGTGGAATTTCTACATGGTGCAGCTGATTTATACAAGATTTCTTTAGATGAACTTGTTGGTAGGAAAACACTTATCACTGAGGAAAGCAGCTATGAACAGCAGATATTAAATGTCGTTGAAACAATGGACGACACAAAGAAAGAGTTGAGTTTACGTTTGCTGAATGAAGTGGCTCAACAAAGAGGTGATAAGGATGGCGAATAGTTATTTTAACGAAAATACGTTAGAGGAGCTGATTGAAGAAATTAGATATGTATACAAATCCGACGACAGACCATGGGTTATTGGATATAGCGGTGGCAAAGATTCTACAACAGTTGTTGAACTTGTATATAAGATGTTATTAGGACTAAGTCCTGAGGAAAGACACAAAAATGTGTATATTGTATCTTCAGATACATTGATTGAAAATCCGCTTATTAAGATTTATTTGAGTAAAATGAATGAATTATTAGGGAAAGCTGCTAATAGAGATAGACTTCCTATAAAATCTGCAATGGTAACACCACCGGCTAATAACTCGTTTTGGGCAAATGTTATTGGCAGAGGATTTCCAACGCCTAGAATGAATGGAACATTTAGATGGTGTACAGATAGATTGAAAATAAATCCAAGTGGTGAGTATATACAGAAAGTCATCGACGACGAAGGGAAAGAGGTTGTTGTTCTTCTTGGAGTAAGAAAGGCTGAAAGCATTGCAAGAAAGAGAAGAATTGAAGGTAGAGAATTAGCCAACAGACTTCTAAATCGCCATGAAACAATTCAGGATGCATATGTTTACAATCCAATAGTTGAGTTAACAACAGATGATGTATGGGATGTTTTACTTAGATGCGATGGAGGCAGAACTCCATGGGGGTCAGATAATAGTGAGTTGGTTTCACTATATGCTGATGCAGATAGTGGTGAATGTCCTTTTGCAGGCGTGCAGGCTGGAGGACAGACACAAAGCTGTGGTAACTCACGTTTTGGATGTTGGGTATGTACTGTAGTAAAAGAAGATAAATCTTTAAATGGGTTTATTAAAAGTGGGCATAGAGAATTAATTCCACTTGCAGAATTCAGAAGCTGGTTGATGAGTATTCGTGATAATGAAGAATATCGCGAGAAAAAGAGAAGAAATGGTACTGTTTATAAAGATAAGCAGGGCAATATGGGATTTGGACCTTTTAATTGGAAAGCAAGAAAGCTGATTTTAAGGAGATTGTTGGAAACACAGAAGACGATGGGATATGAGTTAATTACATTGGAGGAATTAAAAGCAATTGATGAAATATGGGATCAGGAATTGGATTTGTCTCGAAGGGTGTTAGTAGAATTATATGAAGAAATCACAGGAGAAAAACTTCCGTGGTATGATTATAAAGAACCATTGATTGACAGTGAAACTGTAAATGAATTAGAGAAGCTGGCAGAGAAAAATGATGTACCCAATGAGCTGGTTCGTAATTTGCTGTTATCTGTTTATCAAAATAAAAACTATTCCAACCAAAGAATTTTAAGGGAAGGAATGGATAGACTGCTTAATCAGCAGTGGTTACATTATGAGATAATTGAGGAGATTGAAAATGAAAATCAATAAAGTAAAACTATATAATTTCAGCTCCTATGAAGGCAATAATGAGTTTGATTTTGAGGTAACGGACAAAAAGAAAAATATTATTCTTATTGGTGGAAAGAATGGTGCAGGTAAGACCTCGCTTTTTACAGCTATAAAGGTTGCATTATATGGTCCACTGGCATATGGATATGTTGGAGCAAATCCTCACTACACATCAAAAATTAAGGATTTAATCAATTCAAAAGCATTTCAGCAGGAAACTGTAGAGGCAGAGGTACAGATTACACTGGAACTCAAAATAGAAAGAGAAATTAAGAGTTATATCATCACTAGAAAGTGGAATTATACGGCTCAAAAGTTGACTGAAGAATATTTGGTTGAAAAAGATGGAATAAAACTAGATGAGCAGGAATTATCATACTTTGAAAACTACTTACAGAGCATAATACCACCGGATTTGTTTGAATTCTTTTTGTTCGATGGAGAGGAAGTAGGAAATATATTCTCAACCAGCGCCTACAACACTTATGTAAAAAATGCTGTTTTTACATTGTGTGGAATGGATGTGTTTGAAATTATTAGAAAGTACACACATGGTTATGTATCAAAAAATGATTCAAACGAGGATAATAATGCGTTTGAAGAATATGAGTGTGCAAAAAAAGAGATTGAGTCAATGGAGTCCGAAAAGGAACATTTAGAAATTGATGTAAGTGAGCTGACGAAGGATTTAGAAGATGTGGAAGTACAGCTTACAGAGTTAGAGACTTCTTTCAAAAATGCGGGAGGAATATCCAGAAAAGAGAAAAAACAACTTGAGGACGAGTATAACCAGGCTGAAAAAACCAAGACGGAAACTTTGACAAATATTAAAATGTTTGTCGAAGGATTGATGCCTTTTTATATCTTGAAAGACTTTGCTGATCCAATTATGACCCAGCTGGATTTAGAGGAAAAAGGTGAGATCTTCTATTATATTCAGAGCAAGTTGAAAAGAAGTACAATTGAAGAGTTATTAAAAGATGATGTATCAGATGATAAAATTGATAGGCTTATGGAGCATTTGCTTGATACATTCAAACCGAAAGGTCTTCGTGATGATATGGAGATGATGTTTGACTTGTCCAAAGAAGATATTGGTAGAGTGAATGGAATCGTATCAGCACTTGATGATTTTGATGCCAAAACAATGATAGATACAATTAAGCGTCGCAAAGAGGCGGCTGATAGAACAACGGAAATTAATCGTATTTTGAAAAATTCAATGAGCGAAGAAGATGTAAATGCCTTTGCACAAAAAGAGAATGAAATACTTAAAAAGAAGGATGATCTGACACGACAATTATTTGAAGCTCAACATAGGTTAGAAGATATTGGTAGAGAATTACAGATAAAAGAACAGATTAGAGATAAGGCGATGCAAACACTTAAATCTAACGCACAGAATAAACATGTGTATGAATTAAGTGCTGGAATATCTACGATGATGGAACAGTTCCTGGAAGAGAAGACCCTTAGTATAAGAAATCAGCTTGAAAAAGCAATAGTTAAGAAACTAAGGACTATCTATCGTAAGAATAATCTTATTACGCATATAGAGATTGGCAAGAATTTTGATTTCAATCTCTATCAAGATGAAACTTACAGCAGTAAGGAGCTTTTGACATTATATAGAAACCTTGGGAACTCAGAGTTTACAAACTTGATAGGAGCAAAAGGAGAGAAGAAACTTATAAAACTATTGAAATTGTCTTCACTTAACGAACTTAAAAATATTTCAGAAGCTGATATTGGCAATGAACAGATTCATTTATATAAAAAGATTGAACTAGGTAGACTGTCTAAGGGAGAACGTCAAATTTTCATTCTTGCATTATACTGGGCTATTATTGAAATCTCTGGTCAGAATATACCATTTGTAATTGATACGCCATATGCAAGAATAGATGCAAATCATAGACGAGAAATATCTGAAAAATTCTTCCCTAACATCAGTGAACAAGTAATTATTCTGTCTACTGATGAAGAGATTAATGAAGAGTATTACAAGATAGTAAAACCATATGTATCTAAAGAGTATCTGTTGATAAATGATGAAAATGAGAACAGAACATCTATAGAAAATCACTATTTTTTTGAGGTGTAGCCAATGATATTTAGATTAAAAACATCGAAGAGAACGCAAGAAATCTTTGAAGAATTAGAAAAAAGAACAAATTACAAGCCTTATACATTGGTAAAACATGCAATAGCTTGGTCTCTAATGGAAAAAACACCTGTAGGAGATTATAGATCAGATTCGGATGGTTTGGATTTGAATAGACAGACGATTACTGGCGATAATGATACGTACTTTAAGGTGCTTATTGAACAGGTAGAAGGAAGATATTTGTCAGATGAAGAGTATTTTCCACAGTACGTCAAAGCTCATATAGACAGAGGAAGCCAACTCCTTTTAGACATGTATAATCATGCGGGAAATATGGATAAGTACATTCTGCAAGTTTTAGGAGAGGGGGACACAGTGTGATTTATTTAGATAATAGTGCAACCTCACCGATTGATGAGGAAGTTAGAGATGCAATGCTTCCATATCTTAGTGAGGAATTTGGGAATCCTTCAAGTAAATATTATTGTAAAGCAACGAATGCAAAGGCTGCTGTAGAAGAGGCAAGAGAAAAAGTTGCAAAGCTCATTGGTGCTAAGCCAGAGGAGATAATATTCACAGCCGGAGCAACAGAGAGTACCAATTTTATTATCAAGGGATATTTGGATTATAGAAAATATTATGGTGATGGAAGAAATCATGTAATTACATCGCTTGTGGAACATAAAGCAACTCTGAATACCTGCAGATATTTGAATGGAGAATTGTATTCCAATAATGATCCAACCATATCTTTATTCGGAGAGAAAAAAAGGGTAGATCGGGGATTTGAAGCATCATTTGTTGGAGTTACCTCTAATGGAGAAATAAGTGTTGAAGAGATAGAAAAGGCTATAAAAGAAAACACTGCACTCGTATCTATACTTTATGTAAATAACGAAATAGGATCGATTAGTGATGTGAGTAGGGTGTCCGAGATTTGTAAAAGTCATAATATAGCACTTCATTCTGATTTGACGCAAGCTTTAGGAAAATTAGAAATCGATGTGAAGAAATTAGGAATTGATTATGCATCATGTTCTGCCCATAAAATATATGGACCAAAAGGAATTGGGGCAGCATATATGAAGTCTGATGCATATGGGATTGCTCCGATTACTGCATTTATGCATGGTGGTGAACAGGAATTTGGATACCGTGCGGGAACACACGCAGTGCATAATATAGTTGGTTTTGGAAAAGCTGCTGAGATCGCACTTCGAGATATGAAAAAAAATGAAACTCATATTCAAAAGCTCGATGAATTATTGCTGCATGGAATTGCAAATATTGATGGAATCCATACTACGGTCAATGAGTCAAAGCGTATACCTGGAATTGTCAGCATTGTAGTTGAGAAAGAAGATTTCCATAATGAACGATTTATTAAGAAAATAAGTGAAGAAGTAGCGTTATCCACTGGATCTGCTTGTAGTGCCGGAGAGCCATCCTATGTGCTTCAGGCATTGGGATTAGGTGATAAAGTTACTAAGGTGTTAAGGGTTTCAATCAATAAATTTACGACTGAAAGTGATATAAATGAGTTTATAAAGTTACTTAGAGCAGAAATTTAGGAGGACAGATGCGTTATGGCACTAATGATGGATAATAAGCCAACTGAATATAAAGGTGAAGCATTAGTATGGGAAAAACTATCTTCATTATTGCCTAACGATGTCGTTGTATATAATCATCGCGAGGTTGTAGATGACAGAGAGTTTGACTTTGCTCTTTTGATTAAAAATGTTGGAATAATGGTAATAGAAGTCAAGGGCTGGCAGGCACAGTATATTTTTGATGTAAAAAGCCCGGATGAAATCATTATTGAAGGAGAGTCAAAGGTATATGGTTCTCCGGAAAAACAGGCAAGAGGATATAGATTTGATTGGTTGAATTTTCTTAATGATCAATTTGGAATCAGTCCAGTTGTGTTATCAATGGTTTGTTATCCGTTTATTTCTGAGAAGGAGTACAGAGATGTAAGACTTGATGTAGTATCTTCAAAAGATTTTACTATTTTTTCAGATGACTTAAGTACTGCTAGTAAGTTGGGACAAAAGATTTCAAATGCATTTGTGAAAAAGAAACCTCTTAATAGTACACCTTTTGATGAAGGTGCAATGGCGGTGGTAAGACAATACTTTGAACCGTCATATAAAGCAAAAGACGAGCAGATAACAGAAGTTGCGGATGCGTATTCTATATTAAAAATTTTCAATGGAAATTTATCAGAATCAGAAACAGATGATTTAGTTAATTCCTATTTTTCGGGTACAAAGGTAATAACCTTTGTAAAGAAGGAAGATGATTTAAACATGATTGTCTCTAAGATTGCAGATGGATTCCGAAAAAGAGGTATTATATCTGACAAAGGAGATATCAGATTAGCCGAAGCTGATGAAGTGCAGCCAGAGTTTTTGTGTAACGATAACTCGTTTAGAATATTTAATTTTGAAATATATATACACAACCTTGATTTGGATACGGATGAAGTGATTGTTGTTGAGGGGCAATACACAGAACAGCAGGAGACTGTTCTTGAGGGTGTTGCAAATTCTACAAACTGGAATTTTGATCAATTTAAAGTAGAACATGCTAAAGGGAACAAAAACATACTTGTTCAAGCGGGTGCTGGAACAGGAAAAACTTATTCGATGGTATCTCGTATTGCGTATTTATGCTTAAGCAGAAGTCGTTTTGTAAATAATCTTGTAGATGAAATTGCAATGGTAACATTTACGAACGAAGCGGCTGATAACATGAAGGTGAGACTAAAACGATATTTTATGAATTGTTACATACTCACCAAGAATAAGAAGATATTGCATGAAATAGAAGCAGTTGATTTGATGCAGATATCTACTATACATAAGTTCGCAAAAGCCGTGTTACAAAGCACAGCTATGGAGTATGGATTGGGTGCAGAATTTGCAATTTCTTCAAGTGAGTATGCTAAAGAGCAGGTATATGAAAAATATTTGAATGATTTCTTAGTAAGAAGGCAAAAAGAAGAAGCTAATTTTGCGCAACAACTAAGAATGCCAGTACATAAATTCCGAAAATTACTGATGCATTTCTCGCAACAGCTTTATAACAAAAGCTACGGAATAAAAGAATTAAAAGCTGAGAATTTAGGTACTTTTGAGGAATGGCCATTTTTCAATGAAGTTATTATGGAAGTTATGATACCAGCAGAAAAAGAATACGAAGAGCAAATTTTCTCGAAGAATAAGGTTGATCTTAAAGAAAGCATGTTGTTATTAAATGATGCGGTGAATGGAGCTTTTAGGGAAAAATGTGGTTTGAGATATAAATACTTGTTTATTGATGAATTTCAGGACACAGATGATGTACAAATAGATTCTTTTTTGAAATTACAAAATGTAATAAAAAATGTAAAACTATTTGTAGTGGGGGACTTAAAGCAAAGTATTTATCGTTTCAGAGGGGCAACAATTAGTGCTTTTGATTTAATCAGAACGGATGAAGCTCAGTGGGAAGAATTTTCGCTTACAATAAACTATCGAACAGATAAAAGATTGTTGGATAAATTTGATGGTATTTTTTCAAAAATGGGAAGTAGAGGATATTTACCATTCTTGCAAGGTCGAGATTCATTAAGTAGTAGTATTGATACTTTCCTTCCAGCACATGATTTGATTACTAAGTTAGAGTATGAAGGCGATGAACAGAGAATGGACGCTCTTTTTGCAGAGATTGAGAGGCAGAAAGACATTATCAAATATCTTTCAACACATCATAAACTTACAAGCAAGGATATGATGATTGCAATTCTTGTTAGAGATAATTGGCAAATTCATGACATTCTAGAAGAGGCAAAGGTACGTGGTGAATTTATCGAAACACAAGTAGGTGGAGATTTGTATCAACTTACACCTGCGTTGGATTTATACAAGCTGGTATTAGCATTATTGAATCCTAGAGATCCAGTATGCTTGTTTAATTTGATTGATTCAAATTATATAGGAATAGATTTAGATATACAAGGATTACATGGACTTGACAGAGAAGTTCAGGTATCAAAATTAATAGAAGTTTTAAATCAGTATTTTATTGGCAAGTTAAATAGAAACTGGGAACAAATTATCAGTGATACCAAGATCCAACCTATATTGATGCTATTAAGAAATATTTATGAAGGTTGCCAACCGTGGTTCTGTTACTCAGATAATGAAAATGAACAAAAATTCTATAATGCAAATTATGAGTTGGTATTGGAGAAAATCATAAAAACGTATAGCGTCGATTATTTGACACTAAATGTAATTGAACACAGTATGCATATTAACATTATAACAAAACAAGAGGAATTAGCACGTAATGTTGAAAATGAAACCGATGATATTAGAGTGATATGCACTACTGTACATAAAGCTAAAGGATTGGAATATGGATGTGTAATCATGCCTTATATGGGTATGGATATTGCATCAATGAAGAAGGCGGATTTGGATGTATATGTTGAGAATGACAAATTGGCATATGGAATCAGAATCGGTGATGAACCAAATAAAAAATATAATTCCAATTATGATATATCGCAGGAACAAACTGAGCGGGTAAATGAAGAAAGTAGAGTATTATATGTAGCACTTACCAGAGCCATAAGAAATGTTGTTTGGATGAAAGACGTAAAATCCAAGAGTAAGATATCATGGCAGAATTTAATGGAGGTATAAGATGTCCTTATCAATATATACTTACAGCAATCCATATGAAATAAATAACGAACCCTTTTGGGATTCGATAAAAAGCTGCGCTCATTTTTGCGTGTCACAGACGATGGTCAATGGATTGTCAGCAGTATATAGTGAGCTGAATGATGGACAATTGGCAACTGTAGAAGAACTTGTAGAAGCGTTATATCCGAATTGGTTTGATACAAAGACGTATATTGAACAGTACACAATACTGACAAATACACTGGATAGAGTAACACCAAATATAGAACCGGATAGATGGAAAAAAATAAAACAGTCATTACGTTTTAACAAAAGCAGCTTACTAGATAGTATTCGATTGATGGCTGAGATGGGACTTTCACTTAAAAATCTTAAAATAAAGAAAATAACAGAAGAACAGTTGTATCTTGTTGCGGCTTACAAAGCAATTCTTAATGGTGAGAATGCGAAAAAGTTTACTTTAAGAAGAAATTTTAGTGACAAAGAAATCGATCAAGCTGTTAAAACGGCATTAGTTGCTAAAGATGTAAGAAGAGGAAAAGAAGCAAAGTCAGTTGAAAAAATAGATTGTAATACGGTAGTGATTCATGGAATTCACCAATTTACTCCAACTATATTGTCAATGATTGAAGAAGTTGCCAAATACAAGAGGGTTGTACTTCTATTTAACTATCAGCAGCAGTACAAAGAAATCTATCAAACTTGGCTTGATGTGTATTCTTGCTTTGATTTGAACATAAAGAGTCAGTTCAATAATGAATTTATACCTTCAACGTTATTACAGGCAAGCTATAAAGGAAATGTGCTAGCAGATCAAATTGGTAAACTGACAGATGGTACTCTAACGGAAAAGAGTAGAGTACTTAATGATATAAGTGTAATAGAATTTGATAATATTACTGAATTTTCTGCATATGTTGCTCAGATATTTGAGGATGCATCCAGAAAGTATCACGAAGATGAAAACAAAAAAGGGTCAGCATTATCTTATATGAGAGAACAGTTTTATTCTGCAAATAATTCAGTGAATGATATTTTGAAGGTATATTTCCCGGAACAATTTGGTGAAAGACATTTCTTGGCTTATCCGATTGGACATTTTTTTGTGGCAGTTACCAATATGTGGGATAGTGAAAATGGTGGAATTAAAATTGAGAATATGAATGATATTGCAGAGTGCTTATATTCAGGCGCTTTGTATGAGAAAATTCCAGGTTCATTGATTACAACTTTTAATTTGACTAAGAACTACTTTTCAAGAGCAACTGTTTTAGAAGGCGACAATGAATCAGAGGGTGTTATAGACCTCCTGAAGAAATTGAGAAAACAAATTTCAAAAATAAATAAGGGAAAAGCGGAATATGCAGAGCAATTAAATAGACTTGCTTATTATAATGTCGATTTAGAATCAATAGATGAATTAATTGAGGCATTGGAAACTCTTAACAAGATAACAAAATTGTTTTACGAAGATTTTGAAAATGAAAACAATAATTTTAAACATTTCTATGAGAAGATAAAAGATTTCGTAGAGACGCAAATTCTTCCGACAGCTGATGCTGAAACAGAGTTTCAAGACATTTTACTACGACTGTTAGCTAGATTAGAAGAAGTAGAAAAAATGGAAACGACCAGCACCTTTGATTGTCTAAAAGATACGATGGCATATTATCTTAAGCAAGAAAGTCAAAAAGGAGAAAGTGCAAATTGGATAGTCAGAGATTTTCAGCAAATAGATGGTGATGTACTGAAAAGTTCTACCCAGGAAGCAGATATTATTTATCATTTTGCATGCGTGTCAGACGCTGATATGAATGTTAAAAGAGAAGATCAGTTTCCGTGGCCGCTTACTATAGATTTTTTTGAGAAAGCATATGAGCCATTAGATTGGAAATATCAGGTGTATGTTAAGTCCAGAAAGGAATATAAGCATTTTAAGAGGTATGCCTTGGTTTATGGACTAGAATTTAATAGATGCAACTTTAAATTAAGTTATATAAAAAATGATGATGATAAGCAAAACGAGTTGTACTATATCCTTAAGTTATTAGGTGTTAAGACAGAAAGAAACATTCATAATACAACATCAACAAAACAGAATTTAGACTTGACGGTGAATCTTGGTGTTAATAGAAGTAAATTTGTGGATTTAGATGGATTTAGAAGAAGAATCTGTGGATATCGTTTCGCTTTAGAATCATTGATAGAAGGGGGAACGATATATCAGGATAGGTTTTTACAGTCCAAATACTTGGAAATAATGTTGGCAAATATTGTTCGGCGAAAACTTGAAGGACAAATTGCAACAGAAGCAATTATGAATGAAGCATTGGATGATGCAACAAGTCGTTTGAGTAGATATTTTAGGTTTTTAAATGAATCTGAAATGACAGATATAAAAACAAACACAAAAAACGCTATTATTCATCAAGCATTAAAAGATGGAAAAATTAAGCAGTTTCCAAAACTTGATGATACTGATACTGAAATGATGAGAAAAAAGGAGGAATTTATATATCTTCATTTGGAGAACGAGAATCAAGAGAATGTACTACTAGGAAAATTTAATGATTTGACAGTAGCGGAAAAAAAGAAATTTCTTCCGGAAAATCTCAAAGAAGCAAATTATAGTAAAGAAGCAAATATATGGTGTCAATGGTGTGCAGTTAGAGAAAAATGTCTCGAAAGTTACAAATCATTAATTGAAATCTAATGGAGGTGAAGCGTTTGGAAAGAGGAATGTATGTCAGATGTCCTGTTGCAGATTTTGAAGATCCAAGGAACTTCATTACTGGAAAAATTATAGAAACTGACGACTTTACAGAGAATGTTAGTGTTGCATTTTTAGATCCATTTGGATTTAGAAACTACTATGAAAATATACCGGAAAAAGCGGAGTTACCATATGAGTATGTAAAAAGATGTACATTACATAGAGAGTCATATGTAATGTATAGAGGTGGTAGATATACAATTCTTTCAACGCTAAAAGAAGATGAATGGTACTACTATTATCTGAAAGAAGAATTTACAGATAAGGTAATTAAGGTGAGAGAGGATGCTGTAGATGCGCCTTTTAATGGAGGAAGAATATCGCCAGCAGAGCAGTTGAAAAGTTATGAATTTCAAAACCCGGCATGGTACTTTGGCAGAAGTATAGTAAGTAAGACAGTTAAAGTCTTAGATAATTCAGTATTTGGTTTTAAAGAGTTAGCTGGATGCAAAATATTCTTGAAAGAGCATCAGTTAAAGACCATCATGAGATGTCTTCAGGAAAAGAATTGCAGAGTCATGTTAGCAGATGAAGTAGGTATGGGAAAAACTATTGAAGCAGCATCTGTATTAAAAGTATATTTACTTCATAATTCAAATAAGAAAATTCTTATAGCAGTACCGCGTCCATTGGTTGCACAGTGGAGAACTGAATTATTAATCAAGTTTGAAATAATTCCTGGACAAAACATTAACGATAATTATGTTCAGTTGATTGCAGAAGAAGATATCGAAAATTATATCAATACTCGATGGGATTTTGTTATTGCAGATGAAGCACACAAGTTGCTGGCCAATAGAAGACTATATACATATTTTCACTCATTAAGTAAGCGAACAGAGAATATTCTATTACTTTCTGCAACTCCAGTTCAGCAGAAGAAGGAAGCATATTTGGAATTGCTTCAGTTGATTATGCCGGATAAGTATGATCAGTTCTCGCTTGATGATTTTCAAGCACTTGTAGATAAACAGAAAAGCATTACCAAAAGTACATATCTTGTATTACAGGACTTTGATGATTATATCGACAATATAGCAGATGTTATTGAAAATGATGAAAATCCTTCAGACATTGAAGAGTGTACAGATTTATTTGATGATGTCATAAACGGACTAAAGAGGATTTCAAAACTAATAGAAGACGATGGATTTAAGAGTATATTAACAGAGATAGATATTGATAGTGCTGATTATGGAAAAAGTGCGATTCAGGAAGCATTGCTCTATATTTGTGAGAACTATCAGTTAGAGAAAAATATTATTCGTAATAGACGAAGATATATGGAGGAGGATTTACCTAATAGAACAGTAAGAGAAATTGAGTATACACTTAATCCTGATAAAAATACATATGAGCATACTACATATGAAGCAATTGTAGATTGGATAAGTGGACAAGAAATTTCATCTGTGGATTTTGAAAAGTATTATATTCCTTTATTGACTGCTTTCTTTAGCTCTTCGTGGGCATTTAACAAAGAGATACAGTTGCAAAAGAATAAAGGTTTAGCAATTGATCCAGATGTAGAAGAAAATGCAAAGGAATGGTTGAATGCAGAAGAATGGATGCTTAAAGAATTAGATAACGTGTTAGCAGAGCCATATAACTATTCTAGCAGAATCCTCAGTATTGTCGATTTTATTGATCAGGAAATATATGAGGAAAAGGTTGTAGTTTTTACAAACTATGCAGAGACCTTTGAAAAATATGGACATGTATTACAAACCTATTTTGGAGAGGAAAAAATTGCACTCTTCAATAAAAATATGGATGAAGAGGAATTGGAATTAAGCATATATCGTTTCCAGAATGAGGATGAATGTAAAATACTACTCTGTGATGAAACTGGTGGTGAAGGACGAAATTTACAAGGGGCAGACTTCGTAATCCATATTGATTTACCTTGGGATGCTAATGCTATTGAACAAAGAATTGGACGACTTGATAGATTGGGAAGACCGGTGGACAAAGATGTTTGTTCTGTAGTTATATATGCAAAAGAAACACTAGAAGAAGAACTATATAATTTCTGGAACAAAGGACTTAATATTTTTACTAAGTCACTAAGTGGACTAGAAATTATTATGAATGAAATCAATGAGAGTATTATTCATGCAGTAACCAGCGATTTCAGATATGGAATTTCTAATGCGATATCTGAAATCATCGAGTCTTCTCAGAAGATGGAAAAGGAGGTAAGAGAGGAACAGCATTTTGATTCAGCTGCATTCATATATTCAACATTAAATCAAGAACTGAAGAGATTATTGCGCTATTATACATCAAATGAAAATGAGTTATTTGCTAATACAATGATGGGATGGGCAAGTCTTGCAGGTCTGAAAGGTCAGTTTAATAAAGATGGAATAGTGCGATTTAATGAGAGTTCGTTTTCAATTAAGTCAGCAGAGAATTCTATGTTAATTCCACCGAATTGGATGGAATATATTAATCGTACCTCAAATGCATTCTCAAGAAGAATAAGAGAATTGTACGAAGAAAGAACCGGTAAGAAGGATGCTACGGGAAACAGAGAAATCGTTGGTACATTCAACCGTGAGATTGCAATAGAAAATGATTATCTGCATTTTTTCGCACCGGGTGATGAAGTGTTTGATTGTATTGTGGATAATGCAATGAATTCTTACAAAGGAACATGTACGGCGATTGCACTAGAGGCAGATTTCGAATGGCGAGGAATTGTTTATACATGGAACTTATATCCAAATGAACAGATACTTCTAGAAAAGGGAATTCCTCTTACCGCAATAAGGCAATATAAAAGTTATATATCAGTTGATCAGATATCAACCGCAATTAGCACACAAAAATATGAGCATGTTCCAGTAGATAAGGTGTTGAAATTGCTTGAGACTATTTCAAAAGAGTCTACGTCTCATATTCAAAAGGATGTTGTTCATCTTGGTCGAAGAACTGCAAAAACTGATTCTTTACATATAAAGGAAAGATATGGATGTGCAAATATAGATTGGTTTAGACAGGTTTATCCGGAAGATAAGTGGGCAAGCTTTGTATCAACTTCTATGAAAATGGCAAAGAATCAAGTAAAAGAAAAAATGAAGGCTAGCAATAATTTAAAACTAGCTGCAGCAAGCATAGAACAGACATTAAATGCGGAAGTGGCACAAGCAAAGTTCTTTGGAGTCGATGTGAGCGAAATAGAACAAAAGAAACAAACCTATGAAATCGTATTGGAAGCTTTGAGAACTACAAAAGTGGAGTTAGAGGCAGCAGCATTTGTTATGGTGAGGAAGACACATGATTAAGGTACAGATTGAAGAGTGCATACAAAAAATATTAGATAATGAATTAGGTGGAATTAGTGCTGATAATTGCCCTAAGGATGGTATTGAAAAATATAGATACATGACAGCATTCAGGTTATCAAAATTTGTAAAGATGTACAGAGCTCGAAGAATATCAAAAGATGACTTGCTGATTTCACTCAGAAATTATTTATTAGTTTTTCAGACATCAGTACATTTACCAGAGGACATAGACATTCAAGATAATCCATATGGTTTACGTACAGATTCAGAAGGGCTTTGTTATGCGACTCTAAATCTGCCTGACTATATGAATACTGATATTATTAAACAGGGATTTATGGAAGATTATATAGAACCCAAAAGGGATGAACGGTATTTTTTAGGAGTAACCCCAAACATCTATAGATTGACGGGTTTTCAAAAGTTCAAATCTATACGACAGAAGTTAGCGGTTAACGGAGCATTGAATATGCCGGAAGGTTATACAGCGTTAGTGTCGTTGCCGACAGGCGGTGGAAAAAGTTTGATTACTCAAACGATGGCATATCAAAAAAAGGATGGATTAACAATTACAGTAGTACCTACAGTATCTCTTGCAATGGATCAGGTTCGAGTAGCAAAAGACAACATCAAAGTGGCTATGGAATCAGAGATTGCATGCTATTATAGTGATTTGTCTAAAGAAGAAAAAAGAAGCATTATTGATAGAATCAAGAATAGAAAGCTTAGATTGCTTTTTATTTCGCCAGAAGCATTGATTAAAAACGAAGTGTTTAAGCAAGTCATAGATGTAGCTAACGATTCTGGATATTTGAGAAATCTTATAATTGATGAGGCGCATATAGTAATTGAGTGGGGAAATTTCTTCCGTGTAGATTATCAATGCTTGGAGCCTTGGAGAAACAATCTGTATGAAAAAAACTCTAAGCTAAAGACAGTATTGCTTTCTGCAACTTATGAGAAGAATACAGTTAAGATTCTTCAGAGTATGTTCGCTACGGGAGATAAGTGGATTGAGATAAGATGTGATGCACTGAGAAGAGAACCTAGATTTGAGCTTGTTACTGCTACATCTTTTAGAGATAAAAATGAGAAGACAAGAGAACTGCTGAGATGTTTACCTCGACCAATGGTTGTCTACGTAATGAGACCAGATCAAGCGGAAAAGGTTAAAGAAATGGCAGCAGAGATCGGTATCACAAATGTTGAAACATTTACTGGAAAAACAAAAGCAGATGAGCGTTCGAGGATTATTGACGAGTGGTCCGAAAATGAGTTTGATATCATTGTAGCCACATCTGCATTTGGAGTTGGTGTAGATAAAAGCGATGTAAGAACCGTATTGCATTTATATGTGCCGGATAATCCGAATGCATATTACCAGGAATTAGGTAGAGGTGGAAGAGATGGACTACCTTGTTTGAGTGTAATGTGTGTATATCCAGATGAAGATCTGGAATCTGCATTTGTTATGACAGATAAGGTTTTAGGAAGTGATAAGATATTAGGTAGATGGGATAGTATGCTTAATAGTCATACATCTACTAGAGGAATTGATTATTGTACATTGGATACATCAGTAAAGCCGAACTATAATAGTGTAGATTATGCCGAGGATACAAGTACGGTTGATCAAAAATGGAATATATATGTAATTCTTTTATTAAGAAGATACAACCTAATAAAAATACTCGATATGGTAGTTGATCCAAAAACTCAGGTTTATTTTATTAGAGTTTCGATTTTAGATAAAAGATTGTTGCAAATTACAGATCAGACAAAAGCACTGATAGAGGAAGTACGCGCAAAAGAATGGACCAAGAATGAAAAAGATTTTAAAACCATGAGTCGTGCTGTGAAGCAAGGTAAAAGGATGTGTTGGTCTGAGATGTTCTTTAATAGTACATATAGTATGGTTTCAGAGTATTGTGCTGGCTGTGATAACCATAAAAATATTGTTGATTCTGATCCTATGAGATTTGAGTTGGTTAAAAAGATACCAGCACCTACTCGTAAGTTTTCCGTTGAACTGGATAACATGTTTGCAAGTTCTAATGAAGCAATACTATTTTCGGATATTGATAATACCGAGTTAATAGGACGAGTGATTAATAGAGGATTTTCAACTGTCATTATAAACGATGAGGAGCAAAGCAGTTATTTTAATCTATTAAATAGTATTTCTGAATGGACGGATGTCAATTTATTAGGTATGAACGAGTTTATGCGTTTGGTAGAACATGGTGATTATTATTACTTTGCAGGAGATGCGGTAGTTTTATATGGAAATACTGAACATGATATTTATAAAAAGCTGAGCAGATTACGAAAGACATTGGGAACGAGAGAAGTTCGTTTATTGCATGTTTTTCGAGAAGATATATATTGCAATGAAGTAAATAAAACAGTTTCATCTATAGTTGATGGACCTGTTATTGAAGAATACTTGATTGAAAGGATGTAATAATATGTTTGAAGATAGAATGAAAACTTCTGCAATACCAGAAAGAGTATATGCACTTTGCCAAGCAGTAAAAAGTCGATCAATGCAGGAAAGTGATTTGAGAGAATTGTTAGAGCCATCAGATTTGGGAGGTGCAACAAAATATTTTGGAACCGTTCGTGATGCAGCGAGACAGCTAGGACTAATATCTGTAAAAGAAGGAGAGATTTCTCTCGCTGTTGAATCAAAACAAGTAGCATCATATGACGCAATGAGAGAATATATTGTTAGCAACATTGCTGTAATCACAGATGGACTATTTTTTAAAGTATCAAAAGTGTATTTATCAATGAATGAGCAGGTTTTTAAATATAAGGCAGTGTCAGAAGCTGCACTTGTTGAACATATGTCTAAAACAATAGGAGTGCCGGTTTATGAGGATGATATGCGTGCTTGGAGATTTTGGGCATCGTATTTAGGACTTGGAAATTTACATGACATGATACTGTTGCCTAATATGCATCAATACCTAAAATCAGTGCTTGCTGTTGCAAAATTAAAAAAGGGGGAAGAATATACTTTTACGGATTTCATTTTAGCGATTAAACCTTATGCAGAAATTGGATTATCAGACATTGATGGTAATAAAAAAATTAATATGGCAATGTCAAATGGATTACGAGCTCTTAATGATGAAGGTATTATTCAGTTATCACATAAATTGGATAGTGGAGATATGTGGTTTTTATATGAAGCAGAATTACATACGATAAAATCGACAGTAACACATGTCACAGTAAGGAGGTAACGTATGAATTCGGAAATTGCAAAGAGTAGAATTGGCGAAGTGATTCGTATAGATACTGTTACAAGCACACAGGCTGACTTTTTAGCTACGCATGTTCCAGTAAATAATATACATATAAGAAAAAAATGGGATAGTAAATCAGATAAAGTGATGTCTGAGGAACAAGTATTTAATAAGTATGTTTTAAATTCCGAGAACAATCATCAGTTCATTATAGTCATTGGCTCGAGCGGTGCAGGTAAGTCACATTTAATAAGATGGTTTGCAGCACGACTAGAGCAATCAGTGCCAGAGAATGAGGTTGTCCTTTTTGTTCGAAGAAGTGATAACAGTTTAAAAGGTACAATTAAACAGTTGCTTGAACTCCCAGAAGTTGCAAACATTCCTAATAAGGCTGTGTATGATAGACTGGTACGAGCAACATCAACGATAGACAATAAAAAGCTTAAGGATATGATATATCAGAACTTTATTGTAGAAATGAAGAATGATGAAAATGATGAGATCTTAAGCAACAATGAAAAGAAGAGACTAGTTCAGCTTCTACAATATGAGCAGTTTCAGTTAAAGCTTATGAAAGAAGAGGGAGCTATTGATCGAATATATCAGAAGGTCGCAGAAAATGAAACAGGTGATAGCAGAGATGTTATGGCTCTTTTTGAAATTGCAGATTTTGAAGTAGATGTTAATTTTTGCGATGACATGATTACTAATGGTGCAGACAAAAATGCTATGAAAATGGCTAATGCTATCTTGGCGGATGATGAAATGCCTGAGCGATTGGCAGATTATATGAATACATTAGTAAATAAGGTTATTCAGACATGTGCAGGATTAGAGCCAGGCGATTTTGAACAGGTATTTGTTGAAATTAGAAAAGAAATTAAACGACAGGGAAAAAATCTTACATTACTTATCGAAGATGTTACTGCATTTACGGGAGTAAATGTAGCATTGTTGAATGTATTGACAACTGAGCATACCGGAATGTATGAGAGTCAGGAGTTATGTAGGATTTCATCAATAGTTGGAACTACAGAAAAGTATTTTAATGTAAATTTCATGGATAACCATAAAGATAGAGTAACACAATTTTTCTATATTCCCAATGATGTATTTGGAGAAAACCAAGACTCTCTATATGAATTTGTAGGAAGATATTTGAACGCAATGTCTTTGCGTGGCGATGTATTGGACGAATGGGCAAAAAATGGTGCTTCAATGAAAGAATATCCAATACATAAAGGCGAAGAAAAGGCAAATTGGGATACAGTTACGGTTGGCAAAGGAAAAGAATTATCACTATTTCCTTTTACGAAGAGAGCAATTACGAATTTATATATGTGTATTTTACAGCCTGATTATAGGACACCTAGATATTTGCTGAGAGATATTATTGAAAGAGCAATGAGAAATTATCTCTTTAAAAAGGATAGTTTCCCAGAATTTACAATCGAGAGAATCAATGATATTCCATTTGAAAGTCTCTATGTAAGTACATATATACATCAGCATGTTGACGAAAAATCTGCTGATAGAGTGGAACGTTTTATAAGAGTATGGGGAGACGCATCTGATTTAGAATATGAGGAAGCTGGTATTAAGTATTTAGGTGGAATGCCAATTGGATTCTTTGAAGATTTAGGAGTACCTACTTTTGAAGGGCGAAAAGGTGGTAAAAAAACGATTAAGCCAACGATTAAGCCATCTGCGGGAATTGATGATATTCCTGATAACGTACCGCCAGTTACACCACAAACCTCTACCCCTAAAGTAGACCCTGCCATGGCAGATTTCTTAATGGGACAGAGAACTCTACAGATATGGATCGATGGTGGCGATTTAAATGTTGGTGCCACAACTAAGGATGTAGTGAATATCACAAAAGCACGTGATGAGATTAATAAAAGATTCTTAATATCAGCAATAAATTGGCAGGTAGAGGGTGTATCTCTTGATAATTTAAATAGAGTCAAGGGTACAAAAGATTTTATTGGTTTTGAGCGTCAGAAAAGAGCAGCAAAGAATGCACTGGTTATTTTACCGGCAGATAGAGAGACACAAGGGGTATTAGAGGCATTTTTAGCTTATGTTACTCTTGGAAATGGAAGCTGGAATTTTGACAACTCTTCAATGATGGTATACCGGGTTCAGATTTGGGTAGAAAAGTGGAAAAAAGCGATTGTTGATACCGTAAATCAGTTTGAAAATCATCAAGTTGATTATCAAGATTGTGCACTTGCAACAGAGATGTATAGAGAAATACTTCAGGGAGTATTCACTGGAACAAAGGTAGAGGGAATTCCTGCAACAAACTTGATGGCAAAGAACTTAAAGAAGCCGGTCCAGAATTCACATTGTTCAGAGTGGAATTCTCTTGTAAGTATGGTTCTCAATAATGATGAGAAGGTTAAAGATGTTATTACTCAGTATTATAATATAATTCAGGGTAATTTAAAATCTTCACAGGTATTTATAAGAGCAACAGAGTTTAATGCGGATGTTCGAAAAATGCAGAAGGCAAGGTTGGTTATTGCAGATGACCAGCTTATGTTAAATGATCCTATTCCACAGCGTCGAGAGATTCGAGAGATATATGAGAAAATATATACACGAATTCCAAAGGTGGCAGATGCTGAAAAAGAAAAAGCGAATAGTTTATTGAAGCAATTGTCTAATTACCTAGATTATGAAGATATTGACGATGAGGATATTGAGGATCTTGTTGATAAAATCAAAGACTTTTATGAAACGGCAAGTTCTTCACTCGTTAATATTCATGGTAATATGCCAGTATTGGATGGAATCAAGAAAGATGCTAAGACAATTGCGGTTGCATTTGGAGAAGTTGAAAAAGGAATCAATAGTGATGATTCATTAGATGTGTTACTTATGTTCTCAAAAGACCCACTATACAAGTTAGAACGTTTGCTTGTGGTACTGCAGACGGTCCAGAAAGATGTGGAGTATGTTGCTAGGGACATCGCAAAGAGAAAAGAAAATATCTTTGTAGACAAGGGTGGAGACTTAAGTGCAAGATACGAGGAGTCGCATAAAAAGATTGAAGCTGATAGCAGATTAGTTGCAGATTGGAAGGTGAAGTAATGCTGATAGATTTGTTAAATCAGAGTATCATTGCAATGAAGGAGATACATGAGCTGGAGAAGTCTTCAAATGATGTTCAAAAGCAAGAAAAAAATGACAAGATATATGCAACAGCAGTAAATGAGAGCCATTTGATTATTCAAGCAGTTTCTAATTGTATGTTACAGTTGGATTTTTCTGTTTCACCGGAAACAAAAAGCAGAGTCATTGGACTTTTAAAATCATCAGGTGATGCAGTAGCACGTGGAATGGTACAGGAATCAACAGCAAATTACATACAGAAAGAAGTTTTGGCAATCAAGAAATCTATTTTACAGGAATGGTCTGAACATTACCACAAGATAGCGGATCAAAAGGTTAACATGTTACAGACCGTTAAGGGAATTGCCCCAGAGAGAGAAAAAGTGGATTATGCTACTAATAAAATTAAAATGGGTGCATCCTGGGAGTTTAAGCAAGACAATCTGGATAAGATGAAAAAAGGGTTGCAGGAAGCAGATGAAATTATTGATAATTTGGGACTTGGCGATGATGGACCTCAAATCATAGAATTTCTTAAGAAGGTAGCAGATGGAAAAGCAAGTGTTCATGATCTGACACCAGTAGTATTGAGTTGGCTGACAGATAAAAATATGACAACAAAACTTGCGGTTAGCTTTAAGTAAAGGAATGAATTAAATGGATTATAACGATACATATGCAGGTGAGTTCTCCTATCATAATATTACTCGAAGTCAAATATCTATTGATAAATATAATGGACAAAGCAATCGAGTAGAGATTCCTGAAAAGATTTCAGGACAAGAGGTTATTGAGATTGGAGAGGGAGCATTTTCGGACAACTTAATATTAGAACATGTTCAATTGCCTGATTCGGTAACAGCGATTAAGGATAATGCTTATTATGGATGCCGTAATCTAAAGATTATTCATTTTGGAATGGGTATAAAAAGCATAGGCGATAACGCATTTGCTGAATGTGAATCGTTGCAAACCATACAGATTCGTTCAAAATTAGATTATTTAGGAAAAAATGCATTTACGTTATCAGGTATTGAAACAGTAGAAATTGCATTTATACAGAATTGGCAAGAAGAATGCTTTGCGCTATGCAGTAGATTAGTATCTGTATCTGTGAAAAAAGCGACATGCATACCAGATAATTGTTTTATGCATGATATCTATTTGGAAACAGTTCAATTTGAAGAGGAGCCAGAGATAGCTGAAACGGCATTCAAAGACTGTAGAAGATTTAGTAAATTGGAAATTGGAGAGTGGAGTTTTTCGGATAGTCCGAATAAGGTTCACTTAGATGAAATGGTTTTAAAGAAGCGTCGACCGTATTTTAGAGTCAGGATAGCACTAAAGAATCAATTAAGATTGGAGAGTGATGTTGTAATGGATAAAGCGAGAAAATTATATAAGTATATTGCAGAGCACTCTGGAATGGATAGACAGATTTCGAGTGTTATACCGGATGGAGTCGTCACCACTATTATGGATGGTAAACTACCCTTATTTCCACATGAAGATTTAGGGATAGCCATTGATGAAAATGAATTGATACATTATGTGGATCATTCGATTCTTTATAAGGAAGTTGGCAATGACCAGTATCTTTCTACAAAAGGAAAAGTATATCTTTTTTCAAATAAGTTAGGATTTTATGGCGGAAGTGATGTATTTGAGGTGCTCATTGATGATATTGCAGCAGTATTAGAGTATGATGGCACACCAAAGATTCTTGAAATACTTACTGAAAATGCTAATTATTATATTTCAGTTCCAAATACAGAAATCTTGTTCAAAGCATTGCAGAACATAGAAAACATAACAGATAGTAGTGAAGTTGATTATGTACAGACAGGGATAACGCTAGAGGAGATGATTGAAGGAGCAGATCTCGATTCATATATTTTCTATTTCGAAGATGTTCAGCATAGTCAAATGGACGAAGAGATGCAAAATCAAATAGGCATTCTCATAGAGAAGATGCACAAGCTTAGTGTAGCATTGGAAAAATACCCAGATAAAGTTGAAGGTACTCATAGATTTTCATCGTATTATTTGCCTGAAACACTGAGATTAATTTTTTCATACCAGCAATATTTAAATGCTGGAGTATCAAAAGATAAGATTGATAAGGTTTATGATAAGGTTATGGAATCAATTGAGACGGTTATAGTTGCGGTTGAACACAAGATTGATAATATTTATCAGGTGGCAACTATGGATACAGTTGCTAAAGCAAATGCCTTACAAAAAATCATGGGACAAGATGGATATACAAAGGGTGATGGCCCGCTAAAGCACTAATGAGTGAATTGAAAGGAGAGACTAACTATGGAAGATCAAACAAAACCAACATTGACACTGAATCCAGATGAAGAAAAGAAAACAGATATTTTGCAGGGAACTATGCCTGTACGACAAGCTGTTCATCCAGTTGCTGAAGCACAGAGTGAGTACAGCGCTGGATCCATTGATGAAAGTATGCTTAGTAACGATGAGAAAGAAATGGTTGCACAGTTTGCAAATGAGATTGATATTGCTAATGCAAAGCAGGTGATTCAGTATGGCTCAAGTGCACAAAAGAGCATTTCGGATTTTTCTGTAACAATACTTGGAAAAGTTAAGACAAGTGAACTGGGAGATGTTGGAGATGCATTAAAGGAGCTAACTGTTGCTCTAGATGCTACAACAGAACCAGAGAAGAAAGGGTTTTTAGGAATATTCCAGAAAGCGAAAAGGGGAATAGATTCTATTAAGGCTAATTATGCAAAAGCAGAAACCAATGTGTCCAGAATTGAAAAAGATTTAGAAAAGCATCAGGTTGTGCTGACACAGGATGTTGAAATGTTTGAGCAAATGTATGATTTGAATTTGCAATATTACAAAGAACTTACAATGTACATTATTGCAGGGAAAAAAGCTTTGGACAAGGCAAGAGGCGAGCAACTTGAAGTTTTACGTCAGAAAGCAGAGGCAACCCAGTTACAGGAAGATGTTGAAAATTATAATAAGTATGTAAATCTATGCAATCGCTTTGAAAAGAAACTACATGATTTGGAACTTACAAGAGTAATTGCTATGCAGGTAGCTCCACAAATTAGATTATTGCAGGACAATGATCAGGAAATGTTAGAAAAGATTCAGTCCTCTTTGATTAACACAATTCCACTTTGGAGACATCAAATGGTATTGGCTCTTGGTATTGAGAATACACAGCGTGCCTTATCTGCACAAAACATGATAACGGAGAAAACAAATGAGTTGTTGACAAGAAATGCAGAGACATTAAAAGTGGCTACGGTGGAAACCGCAAAAGAAGCAGAGCGTTCAGTCGTAGATATTGCAACCTTAAAGAGATGTAATCAGCAACTCATTTCGTCCATTAACGAAGTAGTAAAAATACATGAACAGGGAGCAAAGAAACGTCAAGATGCCGAAGTGGAACTTGTAAAAGTCGAAGAAGAATTAAAGCGTGCATTGTTGGAGGCAGGAAGCAGATAAGTTGGGAGTGTGATTACGGATGAAGAAAAGAATAAGAATAACATTCAATTCACCGGTAATATTATGCTTTGTTGCAATTTGTTTTTTTGCGACAATGTTAAATTATCTTACAGGTGGGAAAAGTAATCAGGTCGTGTTTATGACATATCATTCTTCATTATTTTCGCCTCTTACCTATGTAAGGCTTTTGACACATGTTTTTGGTCATGAGGGTTGGCAACACTTTATCGGGAATATGGCATACATTTTGTTGCTTGGGCCAATGTTAGAGGAAAAACATGGTGCGCTAAAAATGATAGAAGTAATTGTTGTAACGGCGTTGGTGACCGGCGTTGTGAACTATGTCTTTTTTTGGAATACAGCTCTATGTGGAGCAAGTGGTGTGGTGTTTGCATTTATCTTAATGTCGTCATTCACAAGTTTCCGGGAGGGTGAAATTCCTATTACATTCATACTTGTTGCTGTGATTTATTTGGGACAGCAAATCTATGAGGGAATTGTATTACAAGATAACATTTCTAATATGGCACATATTTTAGGCGGTGTTGTTGGTGGAATTCTTGGATTTTCACTTAATAAGAAATCAAAATATGGAATATGAAGTGTTGACAGAAGAAGGTGAAGTTATATGAGGATAGAAAACAATTACGAATACAATTCAATAGAGTTGTATTTTGACGGAAAGCCGGATGAGATGACGAGAGAAACACTTAAGATGTTTAAGTGGAGATGGAATCCTAAAAAATTTTGTTGGTACAATAAAAATACCACAGAAAATATGGCATTAGCGGAATCTTTGAATAGTAGTGCTGAAGAGATGCGAGCACAAAAAGTACCGGATTCGTATGCGGAAAAGTATAATAAAGAAGAACCGAAGGCTTCAGCATATGTAAGCAATCTTGTGGATAGCATATTTAAGGAAAGTGCTGCACAAGAAGAGAAAACTTTGAAAGTGCCAGAACATGTCGAGAAAAAGCCGAAGCGAGTTGAAAAAAAGATTATTGACATTGATGACGATAATTTTGAATTGGATCTTTGATAAAGTGAGATGTGTCAGATGAACCGAAAGAAAATAATTTTATCTATTCTTCTTGGTATTATTGCAATCAGTGCAATGATAATCAGTGATAAATTATACAAAGAAAAAGATAAATCTTCGATTGTAGAATATCACGAAGAATTTGAAATTCCAGTTTATACTGGGCAGCCATATGTGCAAATTAATGGGAATAAGCCGTATTGGGATAAATCTGAGATTACTATAGAAGTCTTTGAAAAATATAGTGAATTAGATAAATTAGGTCGATGTGGAGTGGCATATGCTAATATTTGCACGGATATAATGCCAACTACTGAAAGAGAAGATATTGGAATGATTAAACCTACAGGTTGGCATACGATAAAGTATCCGGAAGTTATAGAAGATCTTTATTTATATAATCGTTGCCACCTTATTGGTTATCAGCTTGCGGGAGAAAATGCAAACGAAAAAAATTTGATTACCGGTACACGTTATATGAATATAGAAGGTATGTTACCATTTGAAAATAAGGTGGCGGATTATGTTAAGAATTCTAGTATAGCTGTCAGTAATTAACTCGACTTTTTGACTGGCAACGTATCAACC